>OKUV01000309.1_pt1 | contig 24181 bp, 17 predicted proteins | sample 1606661 | NCBI WGS metagenome assembly OKUV01 (sample SAMEA3882521, study PRJEB24775) | human gut metagenome | biome: human-associated habitat; feature: intestine environment; material: feces | place: Netherlands | collected 2009/2010
CGGCCCCACGCTTAGGAGGCGTGTGCTCTATCCAGCTGAGCTACTGAGACAGGTAACAGTTGCTATTATACCTGTTTTCCGCCCGGATTGCAAGTGCCCGCTGCAATTCTGTGCCCGGTTTCTGATTTTACAGGATGGGCATGAACCACTCCACGGTCTCCGGCTGCGGGGAAATTTAAGGCAATACCGCAAAATTCCCGCCTAACGGCTCCAGCACCGCTCCGGCGGCTGCGGCACCTCGCTCGCCGTATCGGCACTTAGAATTATAAAGGTTGGCAACAAAATAATCCAACCACCCGGAAGCAGTCGGACATCTCTATAAAACGCACTTTGAAAATCGGTCATCGCCTTTGCCGATTTTGCGCGATACAGCAAAGAAAAAAAGCTGCGGCAATATCTTTGCCGCAGCTTTTTGGTGGGAGCTGGTGGATTCGCAAGCCGCGGTCTAAAAAACAGTCCGCAGGACTGTTTTTTGCCGTCTGCGGACGGCCGACCTGTTCGAATCCTACCAGCTCCAGCACAAAAAAGAACCCGCAACCTAAGTTGCGGGTCCTTTTTGGTGGGAGCTGGTGGATTCGAACCACCGAAGCATTAAGCAGCAGATTTACAGTCTGTCCCCATTGGCCACTCGGGAAAGCTCCCATATTTTGTTTTGTGTCTGCCGTGTCACCCGGCGACGTATGTTATTATAGCAAAGGTGTTTCCAAATTGCAAGCCTTTTTTTGAATTTTTTTGAGATTTTTTCAAAAAAGTTTGTTTTGCTCGCAGCATCGTGCAAAAACTATACTTGACATCCTTTTGCGGTTAGCGTACATTTATATATAGTAGAATATATAAGCAACGGGAGGTTTTTACAATGGCGATTCGTGTTGGTATCCTGACTTCCGGCGGCGACTGCCCCGGCCTGAACGCTACCCTGCGCGGCGTGGCAAAAGCGTTGTACCACCGCATGGGCGATAAGGTCGAGATCGTCGGCATCATGAACGGCTACGACGGCCTGATCAACGGCAACTTCCGGGAGATGTCCCCGGACGAGTTCTCCGGCATTCTGACCGTGGGCGGCACCATTCTGGGCACCAAGCGCACCCCGTTCAAAAAAATGCGCGTGGTCGAGGAGGACAAGGTGGACAAGGTTACCGCGATGAAGAAAAACTACCGCGCCGCCAAACTGGACTGCCTGCTCTGCCTGGGCGGCAACGGCACCCACAAGACCGCAAACCTGCTCAGCCAGGAGGGCCTGAACATCATCGGTCTGCCCAAGACCATCGACAACGACATCTACGGCACCGACGTGACGTTCGGCTTCCACACTGCTGTGGACATCGCCACCGAGGTCATTGACCGCATCCACACCACCGCGGGCAGCCACAGCCGCGTCATGTGCATTGAGATCATGGGCAACAAAGCCGGCTGGCTGACGCTGTACTCCGGCATTGCGGGCGGCGCGGACATCATCCTGCTGCCGGAGCTGCCCTACGACATCAAGAAGGTCGCCGCTGCTGTCGAGAACCGCGCCAAGGCGGGCAAGAACTTCTCGATTTTGGCCGTGGCCGAGGGTGCCTTCTCCACCGAGGAGGCCAAGATGAAGCGCAAGGAGTGGACCGCCAAGCGCGCCGAGGCCGGTTACACCACCGCCACAGCCCGCATTGCGAAGCAGATCGAGGAGATGACCGGTGCCGAGACCCGCATCTGCGTGCCCGGCCACATGCAGCGCGGCGGCAGCCCCAGCGCCTATGACCGCGTGCTGGCCACCCAGTTCGGCTCCTACGCTGCCGGTCTCGTGGCGGACGAGCACTACGGCGTGACCGTCGCCATGGTCAACCGCCATGTGACCGCCAACCCGCTGGCCGACATTGCCGGCAAGACCCGCGGCGTGCCCGGCGACTGCGACATGCTGAACGTCGCTCGCGCCATGGGCATCAGCCTGGGCTGATTTTCCCTGCAAATCACAACCGCTCCCCTGCCATTTTCCGGCAAGGGAGCGGTTGTTTTTATTCCAGTTATTCCAGATAAAAATCCCGCAGCGCCTTCAGCCTTGCGGCGTCAAGGCCGAATTCATCGGCAAAGTAGGCCTCGTAGCTCGGGTAGCGCCGCAAAATTTCGTCGATGGCTCCTGCGCCCATCGGCTCGCTGACGCCCTCGACGGGCAGCAGCAGATCGCGCTCGGCGGCGGGCTTATCCGCCAGGAAGCGCTCAATGATTTCGCGGCGGTAGACATTGGTCAGCATATAATCGGCCAGCGCGTCCGCGCGGGAGACGCCCAGCGCCAGCAGGATCAGCATGGCCCCGATACCTGTGCGGTCCTTGCCGCAGGAGCAGTGGAACAGCACCGGCACGCGGCGACCCTCCAACAGGGCAAACAGCGCGTGGTAGGCCGGATTGCGGAACGGCATCTCCCGGTACAGAGCGCTGAACCACTCAAAATCGTGCACCGGGCGGCCCACACTGCGCTCAAAGGCTTTCTTTTCCTGCCGCAGGCGCTCGATGCCCTGACCGGAAAAGTCCATCTCGGTGCCATCGGCGTTGCGCATACCACAGACGCGCTGGTAGTGCGCCCCCGGGACCGCCGGATCGGGGTGCGCAGCGCTCTCCCCTGCACTGCGCAGGTCCAATATTTCCCGCAGGCCCAGCGACGCCAGCCGTGCGTGGTCGGCCTCGCTTTTCAGCAGATCAAGGTTGCCGCCGCGGTAGAGCAGACCGTATTTTACCTGCCGCCCATCCGCCGCGCGGTAGCCGCCCAGCTCACGAAAGTTATTTGCGCCCTCAAATTTTATCTCAGCACCCGGGGAAAACACGACCTGCATGAAACGTCTCCTTTTGTGTTTTTTGTCATTATACCATGGTTCCAAACAGACGGCAAGGCCGCCCCCATCGCACGGGAGCGGCCTTGTACCGTTTTCTTATTTATTCCTCGACGTACTCCTTCTTGAGCAGGCTCAGGATCACAGCGCCGACGACGCTGCCGACGATCAGGGCAACTACGTAGAGCAGTGCGTGGTCAACCACCGGGAATACGAAGATACCGCCGTGGGGTGCGCGCAGGGCGCAGCCGAACACCATGGAGAGCGAACCGGCCAGCGCGGAGCCGATGATGCAGCTGGGCAGGACGCGCAGCGGGTCAGCGGCAGCATACGGGATCGCGCCCTCGGTGACAAAGCAGAGACCCATAACGTAGTTCACGATGCCGTTGCGGCGCTCGTCGGGGCTCCACTTTTTGGGGCAAAAGGTCGTAGACAGGGCAATCGCAATCGGGGGCACCATGCCGCCGACCATGACCGCGGCCATAACCCCGTAGTTGCCGGAGGCCAGCGCCGCCGTGCCAAAGACGTAGGCTGCCTTGTTGAAGGGGCCACCCATATCAATGCTCATCATGCCGGCAACGATTGCGCCCAGCAGGACCTTGGACGTGCCGCCCATAGCGTTCAGCCAGTCGGTCATTGCCGTGTTGATGATGCCCATAACCGGGTTGATGCCGCACATGACCGCACCAATAATGAGGATGCCGCCCAGCGGATAGATCAGCATCGGGCGGATGCCGTTGAGGCTGGCAGGCAGCTTCTCGGTGATCTTCTTGAGGAACTGCACGATGTAGCCCGCGGCAAAGCCCGCCAGCAGCGCCGCCAGGAAGCCGCCGGAGATGCCGGTGGTCTCACCGTGGGCAAGGCCGGCAAAGTTCGTACCGTTCATGGCCAGCACGCCGCCCGCAAAGCCGACGGCCAGACCCGGACGGTCCGCAATAGACATGGCGATAAAGCCTGCGAGGATCGGCAGCATATAACCGAACGCCGCATTGCCGACGGTCTTGAAGAACGCCGCCACCGGCGTGTTCATGCCGAAGTTGGACGGGTCAATCGCGTAATCGTCCAGCAGGAAGGCCAGCGCGATCATGATGCCGCCGCCCACGACGAAGGGCAGCATGTGCGATACACCGTTCATCAGGTGCTTGTACAGGCTGTGGCCAAAGCTGTCGCTTGCGCCGCCCGCGGCCTGCCGGGTCTTGGCCCCGGCTTCGGCGTGGTAGATGGGAGTTTCACCGTGGGCAATTTTCTTGATCAGCTCCTCCGGCTTGTGGATGCCATCGTCCACGCGGGCAAACAGCACCGGCTTGCCGTCGAAGCGGGCGGTCTCGACGTTCTTGTCCGCCGCAATGATGATGCCGTCACAGGCGGCGATCTCCTCGGGGGTCAGCACATTCTTGGCTCCGTCGGAGCCGTTCGTCTCGACCTTGGTTGGCAGACCGAGCTTGTCGCCCATCTTGGTCAGGGCCTCAGCGGCCATGTAGGTGTGGGCAATGCCGTTGGGACAGGCCGTGACGGCCAGCACACGGTAGCCGTTCTGGGGGATCTCCTGTTGGGTGAAGCTCTCCTCGCCAAATTGGGCATCCTCCTGGGCGTCGATGGCGTCGAGAAATTCGGCGGGCGTCTTGGCGGCGCGCAGCTTTTCGACGAAGTCGTCGTTCATCAGCATCTGCATCATACGGGCCAGCATGTCAATGTGCAGGCTGCCATTCTCCGGCGCGGCAATCGCAAACAGCAGGTCGGTTTTGCCGTCGTCATCGGCATTGTACTGGACCGGGGTGCTCAGCCGCAGCGCCGCCAGGCTGGGGCGGGTCACGCAGGCTGTGCGGGCGTGGGGCACCGTGATGCCGTTGTCCACGTAGGTGGATGCCTCGGCCTCGCGGGCGTAGAGGGCCTTTTTGTAGGCGTCCTTATCGGTGATATTGCCGTGGGTCGCCTGCAGATCAACGAGCTTGTCAAGGATGGCGGCCTGATCCGGGGCAGCGACATCCAGCGCGATGGACTGCGCAGTGAACAGTTCCGTGATACGCATAGGACAGTTCTCCTTCTTCTTTCTTAAATAATATCTTTGTAGGGGCCGGGCATGCCCGGCCCGCTGCCTTACGGTAAATGGGTGCTGCCGGGAAGGTTGAGGGCCGGACATGTCCGGCCCCTACGGGGCAGCCGCCGCTTTTGCAGGGGTCGATGCTTGCATCGACCCGCGGGCGGATGCAGGCATCCTCCGTTACAGCGCCGCGTCACATCGTTGCCAGCAGTGCATCAATATCCGCCTTCGTCGCCAGACCCAGGCTGAACGCGGTGGCGCTGCCGCAGGCGGTGCCCAGGCGGAGCGCGGCCTCATAATCGCCGCCGCTCTGCTGGTAACCGGCCACAAAACCGGCCACCATGCTGTCGCCCGCGCCGACACTGTTGACGACCTTGCCCCTGGGGCAGCCGATGCGGTAGACCGTGCCGTGCTCATCCAGCAGCAGCGCACCGTCGCCCGCCATGCTGACCAGCACATTGCGCGCGCCCTTGTCCTGCATCATGTGGGCAGCAGCGGCAATTTCCTTATCATTCGTCAGCCTGACGCCCGTGATCTCGCTCAGCTCGTGGTTGTTCGGCTTGATGAGGAACGGCTTGTAGGGCAGCACGTTCACAAGCAAATCGCGCGTGGCATCGACCACGGCGCGGATGCCGCGACCCTCCAGCCGGGCCAGAAGCCGCTCATAGGTCGTCTGGGCCAGGCTGGCCGGAATGCTGCCCGCCAGCACCAGAATGTCATCCTTTTGCAGGGCGTCGAGCTTTTGCTCCAGCGCCTGCATGGCGGCTTCCGGGATGTCGGGGCCCGCGCCGTTGAGCTCGGTCTCCTGCCCGGCCTTGATCTTGACGTTGATGCGGGTCATACCGTGGTCGAGGTGGACGAAATCGGTTTTTAGGCCCTGCGCAGCCAGGCCGCGCTCCAGCCAGGCGCCGGTCTCGCCCGCCACAAAGCCGAGGGCGACGCTCTCGCACCCGAGCTGGGCCAGCACGCCGGACACATTGATGCCCTTGCCGCCCAGCACGCAGTCCTCGCCCCTGGCGCGGTTGACGTCGCCCACCTGCAGCTCACGGTCCAGCCGCACAACGTAATCAATGGCCGGGTTGAATGTCACTGTGTAGATCATTGCTCTGTCTCCTTTACCAGTGTCAGCTGTCTGTATTTTGGGTCAGGGCAGCGGTTCGTCAGGATCGCGCCGCTGTAAATCTCCCCGATGACGGCCGGATAGACCCGGCCGAATTTGCTGTCATCCACCAGATACCAGGTCTCCCGCGCGCGGCGGACGGCAACGGCCTTGACGGCGGCCTCCTCCGGGTCGGGCGTTGTGAATCCGACGTTCAGCGCCACGCCGTTGGCCCCGATGAACGCCTTGGTGAAATTGAACTGCTGCAGCGCCGTGATGGCCGCCGCACCGATGATGGCCTCTGTCCGGGGGCGCAGCAGACCACCCGGCACGCAGACGTGGCAGCTTTTTTGTGCCAGCAGCCGCGCGTGGGCGATGCCGTTGGTGACGTAGTGGGCCTCCAGCGCGGGGCCGCTCAGCGCCCGGACCATGGCCAGCGTGGTTGTACCGGCGTCGATGTAGATGAAATCCTCCGCCCGGATCAGGTCTGCCGCGGCCTGCGCGATGCTGCGCTTCTGCCCGACGGCAAGCGCCTCCTTGGCGGCCATCGTCGGCTCATCGGCCAAAAACTGGCCGTCCAGCAGGGTCGCACCGCCGTGGACCTTATTCAAACGGCCCTGTCGCGCCAGCTCGGTCAGGTCGCGGCGGATTGTGGATTCACTGGCGTTAAGTGCCTCGCACAGCTCCTGCACGGTGGCGGTTCGTTTTTCCGCCAGCAGGTTCAGGATCAGGGCAAAGCGTTCCTCGGCTAACATAGGGGTTTGCTCCTTTCCCGGTCTTTGTTTGACCGATTTTGGTGTTTTGTGGATGTTTCTGATTGACTGTAACTTTATTATAGCAGATTATTCGTCAAAATCAATCAGTTTCGGTCGTTTTCACTCACCAAAAATGAAGGGTAGTTTTTGTGCAGGATGTACAAAACAAAAAAAGGCTTCCCCCTCGGGGGAAGCTGTCACCGAAGGTGACTGATGAGGGGCGAGTTTGCGCAGCAACCCTTTTACGGGCAATCACGGCAAGCTCGCCCCTCATCCGGCCTACGGCCACCTTCCCCCAAGGGGGAAGGCATGATACGTTTCAGATAAATTTCCCCGTCCTGCTCTCCGGGTTCCGTTTCACCTCGGCGGGGGTTCCGCAGGCGACGACACGTCCGCCCTCCTCACCGCCGCCGGGTCCCATGTCGATGAGATAGTCCGCGCTGCGGATGACGTCGAGGTCATGCTCAATGACGATGACCGTCGCGCCGTTTTCGATCAGGGTTCGGAACACGCCCAGCAGCGTGCGCACGTCCAGCGGGTGCAGGCCGATGGTCGGCTCGTCAAAGACAAACACTGTGTCATGCTGGGCCCTGCCCATCTCGCTGGCCAGCTTCAGCCGCTGTGCCTCGCCGCCGGACAGGCTCGGCGTTTCCTCGCCCAGCGTCAGGTAGCCAAGGCCCAGATCCTGTAGCACTTTTAAGCGCTGTGTCACCAATTTCAAGTCTGTACAGACGGTCAGCGCCGTGTTGATGTCCATGTCCATGAGCTGCGGCAGCGTGCAGGTCCCGCCGTGCCTGTTCTCGTGCCGCACGGCGTCGGCGTCGCGGCTGTAGCGGGAGCCATGGCACCCGGTACAGGGAATTTCCACATCGGGCAAAAACTGCACGTCCAGACTGATGACGCCGGTACCGTCACAGACCGGGCAGCGCAGCTTGCCTGTGTTGTAGGAGAAGTCGCCCGCCTTGTAGCCCAGCCGTTTGGCATCAGGCGTGCGGGCAAAGACCTTGCGCAGCTCGTCGTGTACATTGGCGTAGGTCGCCACGGTGGAGCGCACGTTGATGCCAATCGGCGTTGCATCGATGAGCTTTACCTGCGCGATGCCGTCGGCCTCGACGGCCCTTACGTGGGGCGGCAGCGGCTTGCCCGCCGTCTGCGCCGCCAGCGCCGGGACAAGGCTTTCCAGAATCAGCGTCGTCTTGCCGGAGCCGGACACACCCGTGACAACGGTCAGCCGCCCCTTGGGAATGTCCACCTTCAGCGGCTTGACCGTATGGATGGCGTCCGTCGAAAGATGGATGCGCCCCTCGGCAAACAGCTCCGCCGCCGGGCGGTTCCGGGGCGCAGCACTCCCCTGCCCGCCCAGAAACGGGCCGATTTGGGACGCCGGGTTTCCGGCCAGGTCGGCCACCGTGCCCTCGGCAATGACGTGCCCGCCGCCCGCACCGGCCTCGGGGCCCATCTCGATGAGCCAGTCCGACTCCGCCAGCACCTGTGTGTCGTGATCAACGAGCACCACCGAGTTGCCGTCGGCGATCAGGTCGTGCATGACGCCGTTCAGGCCGACGATGTTGGAGGGGTGCAACCCGATGGACGGCTCGTCCAGCACGTACAAAACACCCGTGGTACGGTTGCGCACGGCGCGGGCCAGCTGCATCCGCTGGCGCTCACCGGTGGAAAGCGTTGACGACGCGCGGTCCAGCGTCAGGTAGCCGAGCCCCAGATCCAGCAGCCGACGTGCGGTCTCGCGGAATGAGGCGCAGATGCTCTCGGCCATGGGGCGCATCTCGGGCGGCAGGCTGGCGGGCACGCCGTCCACCCAGCCGCAGAGTGCTGTCAGCGTCATCCTGCACGCCTCATCCAGCCCGATGCCCCGCAGCCGCGGCGCACGGGCGGCCTCTGACAGGCGCGAGCCGCGGCAGTCCGGGCAGGTATCCACGCGCAGGAATTTTTCCACCCTCTTCATGCCCTTCTCGTCCTTGACCTTGGCCAGGGCGTTCTCCACCGTGTAGACCGCATTGTAATAGGTAAAGTCCAGTTCCCCGGCCTCGGGCGTGTTTTTGGCTTTGTAGAAGATATGCTTTTTCTCCGCCGGGCCGTTGAAAACGATGTCTCTTTCCCTGTCGGTCAGTTCACGGAACGGCACATTGGTGCGCACGCCCATGGCGCGGCAGACGTCGGTCATGAGCGACCACATCAGGCTGTTCCACGGCGCGACGGCCCCGTCGTCAATGCTGATGCTCTCGTCAGGCACAAGCGTGGCACGGTCCACGGTGCGGACCAGGCCCGTGCCGTCGCAGGTGCGGCAGGCGCCCTGGCTGTTGAAGGCCAGCTCCTCCGCCGACGGCGCACGCACAAGTGCGCCGCATTCCGGGCAATAAATCGGCTGCTCGGCGGCGACGTTCAGCGTTGGCGGCACGTAATGGCCGTTGGGGCAGCGGTGGCTGGCCAGGCGGGAGAACATGAGCCGCAGACTGTTCAGCAGCTCGGTACCCGTGCCGAAGGTGCTGCGGATGCCCGGCACACCGGGCCGCTGGTGCAGCGCCAGCGCGGCGGGGACGTAAAGCACCTCATCCACCTGTGCCTTGGCGGCCTGGGTCATGCGGCGGCGGGTGTAGGTGGACAGCGCGTCAAGGTAGCGGCGCGAGCCTTCGGCATACAGCACGCCGAGTGCCAGCGACGATTTGCCCGACCCGGACACGCCCGCAATGCCGACAATTTTATTTAAGGGGACATCGACGTCGATGTTTTTCAGGTTGTGTACCCGCGCACCGCGGATTTTTATTGCGTCAATCATAGTACCTCACACAAACAGCTCGATCACAAACACCAGCACAGGGAAAAGCCCTAAATTCCCGCGCAAAACACCTTGCGGCAGAGCTGTGTTGTTTTCCCTGTTCCGATAGCTTCCCTGTACTTCATTATAGCGCAGGCACAGGGCAAAAGAAAGAGCGGGCCGCAAAAATGTTGCCGTGCCGCTGCAATCTTGACGCCCGCTCCCTCGTACTTTACAATGAATACGAAAGGGGTTTTTACCATGTCCCGTGATTCCATCAAGATGGTTGCCATGCTCACCATGCTTATCAACCACATTGCGAACGTCTTTCTGCCCGCCGGGCAGCCGCTGACAAATCTGTGCCTCTGCATCGGCTACTTTACCGCCGTGACGATGTGCTTTTTTCTCGTCGAAGGCTACGGCTGCACCCGCTCCAAACGCCGCTACGCCGGGCGGCTGCTGGGGTTTGCCGTGCTGGCGCAGCTGCCGTATCAGCTGGCCTTTCCGGCAAACGGCATCGCCGGGTTTGTGCAGTTCAACATGCTGTTCACGCTGCTGCTCTGCTTTCTGGTGCTGCTGGTGCAGGAGAAGATCCGGGACCGCGTGCTGCGCGGCGTCTGCATCGTGCTGCTGCTCTGCGCATCGCTGTTCTGTGACTGGGCGCTGCTGGCCCCGGTGTTCACGCTGCTGTTTGCCTGGGCCGGGGGGAACCGAACGCGGCAGAAAGCCGCGTTCGGCGCGGCGGCGCTGCTCTACGGCGGCATGGCCGGGCTGGGCAGCGGGCAGGTGTGGGAGGCCGTCGGCTGCGCTGTGCCGATCCTTGTCTCCGCGTTTGTGATCCTGTACCTGTACAATGGCCGGCGCGCCGCCCGCGGGCGCACGTTTTACAAGTGGTTCTTCTATGCCTTCTACCCCGCGCACCTGCTGGTGCTGGGGCTGCTCCGCCTGGCTGTATGATTTTTGCCGCGCCGGGACTTGACGCCCGCACCGCTTGTGTATTATAATGGATAAGTTATAAGAACGAGGTGTTGCGCAGTTGGTAGCGCGCGTGGTTTGGGACCACGAGGCCGCAGGTTCGAGTCCTGTCACCTCGACCATCGGAATGCGCCGCAGATTCATTGAAATCTGCGGCGCTTCTGTTATTCGGTATACCTGTAGGAATGTTCTTCGGTTTTCTCTGCCAAAAGGCGCTGCCGCGGTTCATTTTTCTGTTGTCTTTTCCCCACAAAAAGGCTATAATAATCTCAAATTTTGCATAGCATAGGAGGGGTCGTCTTGGAGCGGATCAAACGGTATCTGCGCAGCGCGGCGGGGTATCAGGCGGTGTGCGCCAAGTGGCTGGTGCTGGCGGCGCTGGTGGGCTGCGTGGTGGGCCCGTTGGGCGGCGCGTTCGGGCTGGCGCTCAACTGGGCCAACGCCACCCGCGGCGCGCACCCGTGGCTGCTTTACCTGCTGCCCGTTGCCGGTCTTGTTATCGTATTTTTGTATCACCGCTTTGACCCGGATGGCGGCGGCTCTACGAACCAAATCTTCGTATCCGTGCGGGAGCACAAGCCGCTGACACTGCGCACCGCGCCGCTCATCTTTGTTTCCACCGTCGCCACGCATCTGTTCGGCGGGTCCAGCGGACGCGAGGGCGCGGCTCTGCTGCTGGGCGGCAGCGTATCCGGGCAGCTCGGCAGGGCGCTGCGCTTAGAAAACCGTGACTGCCGCTTAATGACGATGTGCGGCATGGCGGGCGCGTTCTCGGCCATCTTCGGCACGCCGCTGGCCGCAACGATCTTCACGCTGGAGGTCGTCGATGTCGGCTCCATGCAGTACGCGGCACTGCTCCCCTGTCTGGTGTCGGCGCTGCTGGGCGTTTTCATCAGCGGCAAAATGGGGCTGGCGCCCGAGGCGTTCGTTTTACAGGCCGAGGCTGCCCCCACGCCGGACAATCTCGTCCGCGTTATCATCCTGGGTGCGCTGCTGGCCGCGCTGAGCATCTTCTTCTGTGAGCTGCTCCACGTCACGCCGAAGCTGTACCGGAAATTTTTCCCGAACATCTACCTGCGCGTCGCCGCGGGCGGCGTGCTCATTATCGCCTTGACAAAGCTGCTGGGCACCACCGACTACAACGGCGCGGGCGCGGCGGTCATCGAGGCCGCCATCGACGGCGAGGCCGTTCCCTACGCCTTCCTTTTAAAGATGCTGTTCACCGCGCTGACCCTGGGCGCAGGCTTCAAGGGCGGCGAGATCGTGCCGATCTTCTTCACCGGCGCGACGTTCGGCTGTGTGGCCGCGCCGCTGCTGGGTCTGCCGCCGCAGCTGGGCGCGGCGCTGGGCATGGTTGCGCTGTTCTGCGGCTGCACCAACAGCCCGCTGGCGTCCATCTGCCTTGCCATCGAGGTATTCGGCGGACAGTGCGTCTCGCTGTTTGCGCTGGCATGCGCGGTTTCCTACATGCTGTCGAGCTATTTCAGCCTTTACCGCGAGCAGCACTTCCTGCATTCCAAGCTGCGCATCGTCGGCGTGCAGCGGGTACACGGCCACTGGTCCGAGACGGACGCCGCACACCTGACCACAAACGGCGACGGCGAAAATTAGAAAATCAGAAAATTGGTTGCAGGAACGCTGTTTTCATGCTATAATAAACTGTTACGGAGGAAATGGCGCACTATGAATACACTTACCTTGGAAAAGCACTGCTGGGCCGAGATCGATTTGACGGCCCTGCGTGAAAATTATGAATATATCCGCCGCACCGTAGGCGGGCCGGTCTGCGCCGTCGTCAAGGCGGACGCCTACGGCCACGGCGATAACGTCATCGCCCGCGTTCTGCAGGAGGCCGGTGCTGCGGGCTTCGCGGTCAGCTCCCTTGGCGAGGGGCGGCACCTGCGCCGCGGCGGCATCACAACACCCATCCTGATTCTGGGCTACGCCGACCCCACCTATGCGGCTGTGCTGGCTGCCAACGACCTGATCACCACCTGCTATTCGACCGAATACGCACAGGCGCTCTCCGCTGCCGCCGTCAAGGCGGGCGTCAAGGTTAAGGTCCACCTGAAGATCGACACCGGCATGGGCCGCATCGGCTTTGCGGTGCGTTCCGGCTTTGCGGAGACGATCCGCGAGCTGGAGGCTCTCTACGCCCTGCCCGGGCTGGACATCTGCGGCGTCTTTCAGCACTTTGCGGTGGCGGACAGCGTCGAGCCCGACGACGAGCGCTACACCGACGAGCAGCACGCGCTGTTCGCGCAGGTCGTGGAGCGGCTGCGTGCGGACGGCTGCCCTGTCGGCACGGTACACTGCGCCAACTCTGCCGCACAGCTGCGCCACCCCGAGTGGCGGCACGACATGACCCGCGCGGGCATCATCCTGTACGGGCTTGACCCCAGCAACGAGGTACGCTTCCCCGCCCTGCAGCCCGTCATGTCGCTGAAATCCGTCGTGACCTTTGTCAAGGAGCTGCAGCCCGGCCAGAGCGTCAGCTACGGGCGCACCTTTACCGCCGATAAACCGATGCGCGTCGCCACAGTCTGTGTGGGCTACGCTGACGGCTACCCGCGGATGCTGTCCGGCGGGCCAGACCGGGGCGTCATGGTCATCCGCGGCCAGCGGGCCCCCGTGGTCGGGCGCGTCTGCATGGACCAGACAATGGTCGATGTGACGGACATTCCCGGCGTGAAGATGGGCGACGAGGTCACGGTCTTTGGCCCGGACGGCGGCGACACGGCTGACACGATTGCCACCAAGACACAGACCATCAACTACGAGGTCGTGTGCGGCCTTGCCCGCCGCGTGCCCCGCGTATATAAGGAAAACGGCAAGATCTGCGAGATCTGGAACAATTTGGAGGAAACCTGATGGCCCGCAAGAACATCCGCAACTTTTGCATTATTGCCCACATCGACCACGGCAAGTCCACTCTGTCGGACCGTATGCTGGAGCTGACCGACAGCGTCGACAAGCGCACCATGACCGACCAGGTGCTGGACGACATGGACATCGAGAAGGAGCGCGGCATCACCATCAAGGCCCGCGCCGTCACGATGCGCTACAAGGCCGACGACGGCGAGACCTATGAGTTCAACCTCATCGACACCCCGGGCCATGTGGACTTCCAGTACGAGGTCAGCCGCAGTCTGGCCGCCTGCGAGGGCGCAGTCCTCGTCGTCGACGCCAGCCAGGGCGTTGAGGCGCAGACGCTGGCGAACTGCTATCTGGCGCTGGATCACAATCTGGAGGTCGTGCCGATTTTGAACAAGATCGACCTGCCCAGTGCCGACCCTGATGCCGTGGCGAAGGAGGTCGAGGACGTCATCGGCCTGCCCTGCATGGAGGCACCGCGCGTCTCGGCCAAGCTGGGCATCGGCGTCAAAGAGGTGCTGGAAAGCGTTGCGCGGGATATCCCCGCCCCCACCGGCGACCCCGACGCACCGCTGAAGGCGCTGATCTTCGACTCCATCTACGACAGCTACAAGGGCGTTATCGTCTACGTGCGCATCTTTGAGGGCACGGTCAAACCCGGCGATACCATCCGTCTGATGAGCACCGGCGCGGAGTTCCAGCTGGTGGAGGTCGGCCACATGGGCGCGACGAGCCTGACCCCCTGTGACAAGCTAGAGGCCGGTGAGGTCGGCTATCTGACGGCCAGCATCAAGACCGTGCGCGACACCCGCGTCGGCGATACCGTCACGCTGGCCGCCAACCCCACACCGGAGCCGATGCCCGGCTTCCGCACGGTCACGCCGATGGTGTTCTGCGGCATCTACCCCGCCGACGGTGCGGACTATCCCGACCTGAAGGACGCGCTGGAGAAATTGCAGCTCAACGACGCGAGTCTGACCTTTGAGCCGGAGACGAGTGCCGCGCTGGGCTTCGGCTTCCGCTGCGGCTTCCTGGGCCTGCTCCACATGGAGATCATCACCGAGCGTCTTGAGCGCGAGTTTGACCTTGACCTTATCACGACGACGCCGGGCGTCCAGTACCGCCTGACGCTGACCGACGGCACGGTGGAGGTCATCGACAACCCCTCCGCCTACCCCGACCCGACCCGCATCGTCAAGCAGGAGGAGCCGTTCGTCAACGCGCACATCTACACGCCGAACGATTACGTCGGCCCGCTGATGGACCTGTGCCAGACGAAGCGCGGCGTGCTGGTCGACATGAAGTATATGGACGAAACGCGCGTTGACCTGCATTACCTGATCCCGCTGGGCGAGATCGTCTACGACTTCTTTGATGCCATCAAGTCCCGCAGCCGCGGCTATGCCAGCTACGACTACGAGTGGGAGGGCTGGCACGAGAGCAAGCTCGTCCGTCTGGACTTTTTGCTCAACGGCGAGGTCGTCGATGCCCTGTCGATGATCGTCTTTGCAGACAACGCCTACGCGAAGGGCCGCCGCATCTGCGAGAAGCTGAAGGAGAACATCCCCCGCGCGCTGTTTGAGATCCCGGTGCAGGCGGCTGTGGGCGGCAAGGTCATTGCCCGCGAGACGGTCAAGGCCATGCGCAAGGACGTGCTGGCCAAGTGCTACGGCGGTGACATCACCCGTAAGAAAAAGCTGCTGGAAAAGCAGAAGGAAGGCAAAAAGAAGATGCGCCAGCTGGGCAGCGTGACCCTGCCGAGCGAGGCGTTTACCGCGGTGCTGAAGCTGGATTCGGATTCTTAACGGGGGTTTGTTCCTTCTTTGCAAAGAAGGAACCGAAGAAATTCCAAACAAAATCACAATATTGGTAGGGAGGGGTCTTGACCCCTCCGGGCTGTTTGCGGCCATCGTCACGTTCCCGGAGCGGTCAAGACCGCTCCCTACGAACTACCTATAAACGACATCGCAGCAAAAAAGAGGGTACCTGCCATTTCAGCAGATACCCTCTTACATTATGTAATGCTAAATTACATCAGGCTGCGGTACAGCTCCTTGATCTCCTCAACGCTGGTGTCGCGGGGGTTGCCCGGGCAGCAGGCATCGGCAAAGGCGGACTCGGCCAGGAACTGGATGTCCTCCTCCTTCAGGATGCCCTTCAGGTCGGCGGGGATGCCCACGTCGTCGCTCAGCTTCTTGACGGCGGCAATCGTGGCATCGGCGGCCTCGACGTCGTTCATCTCATCAATGCCGGTCACGCCCATCGCCTTGCCGACGGCACGGTAACGCTCTCCAGCCACGGTCTTGTTGTACTCCAGACCGGTGGGCAGGATGATGGCACAGGCAACACCGTGGGGGGTGTCATACAGGGCGGACAGGCCGTGGGCCATGCTGTGGACGATGCCCAGGCCGACGTTGGAGAAGCCCATACCGGCAATGTACTGGCCCAGAGCCATGCCCTCGCGGCCCTCCGGGGTGTTCTGCACGGCGCCGCGCAGGTTCTCGGAGATCAGCTTGATGGCCTCGAGATGGAACATATCGGAGATGGTGCAGTGGCCCTTGGTGATGTAGCCCTCGATGGCGTGGGTCAGGGCGTCCATGCCGGTAGCGGCGGTCAGGCCCTTGGGCATGCTGGACATCATATCGGGATCGACAACGGCGATCTCGGGGATGTCGTTGGTGTCCACGCAGACGAACTTGCGCTTCTTTTCGACGTCGGTGATGACGTAGTTGATCGTGACCTCGGCAGCGGTGCCGGCGGTGGTGGGCACCGCAATGGTGAACACGGCGTGCTTCTTGGTGGGGGCAACGCCCTCCAGGCTGCGGACGTCCGCGAACTCGGGGTTGTTGATGATAATGCCGATGGCCTTGGCGGTATCCATGGAGGAGCCGCCGCCGATGGTGACGATGCAGTCAGCCTCGGCAGCCTTAAAGGCGGCAACGCCGTCCTGAACGTTCTGGATGGTGGGGTTGGGCTTGATCTCGCTGTAAACGCTGTAGGCAAAGCCGGCGGCGTCCAGCAGGTCGGTGACCTTCTTGGTGACGCCGAACTTGATCAGATCGGGGTCAGAGCAGACGAAAGCCTTCTTGTAGCCGCGGGCGGTCAGTTCGGGAACGATGTTCTCGATTGCGCCGTGGCCGTGGTAGGAAATAGTGTTCAGTACAATACGACTTGCCATAGAAATTCTCTCCTTTTATTGTATCGGCTGTTTGCCGATGATTCCCATGTTCTGCCTTTATTATACCGTTATTTTTTTGACAGCGCCATTTAGAAAAGTGGCGGGGTGTTTGGGAAAATTCCACAACATACATGTAGGGGCGAACATTGTTCGCCCGCGGAGTTTGGCGGCAGCCGACACATTACACGAGCGGATATGGAATCCGCCCCTACGCGAAGTGGCTGTTGCCAAGTTCCTGCGGGCGAGCAATGCTCGCCCCTACAGCGCAGCCGCAAGGGTCACGCTTCTTCTTTCTCTTTTTGTGCCTTGATGACCTTCAGACGGCTGAATTCCTCGCGCTCACGCTCGCTCAGGACCTCGTCGATGGACTTGATGGTCTTTTGCATCTGGGGGATCTGCACGTTGCCCAGGGCGTTGGCGCGCTTCTGGGTCTTTTGGATGGCCTCGGCCAGACGGATGACGCTGGTCTCGACCTCGGCCAGCTCGACGGTCAGAGTCTTGACCTCATTGAACTTGAGGTAGGCCACATCCAGCGTGCCGTTGGTGGATTCCAGGTCATAGTACAGCCCCATGGGCGAGGTGGTGTTCAGGCGCAGCGTGGGCAGCTCAACGCCCATGACGCTGCGGGTGGACATCTGCACGCCGCGCTCCACCGGCACACCGGCAGCATAGCCGCCGACAGAACCCAGCATGATGTTGGCCTTTTTCAGCGCCTCATACGCCTCGGCGTAGGCCGCGCTGATGCGGTCCTGAATGCCTGCGGCGCGGTCAATCAGCTGCATCATCTCGCGCACAAGGATGTTGCGCTTGCGGTCCATCAGGTCATAGCCCTGAGTCGCCAGCGCCAGACTGCGCTTTGTCGCCATCAGGTTTGATTTTGTGGGAAAAACCTGCTGTGCCATTGGGTACTCCTTTTATACTGCTTTGGCTTCCCCTGCGGGGGAAGCTGTCACCGAAGGTGACTGATGAGGGCCAAGTATACCATCGCCTCCATTCACAGGCAATCGCGGCGCACTCTCCCCTCATCTGCCCCTGCGGGGGCACCTTCTCCCCCAAGGGGAGAAGGCTTTGGGATTATTTTTTACTGATTCTCGCCTTCGCCGGTTCGTAATACTTATCCAGCGTCGCGGCGTCGCAACGGTCCAGGGCGTTGCGGGGCAGGGTCGCCAGCAGCTCCCAGCCGAGGTCGAGGGTCTGCTCCATCGTGCGGTCGGTGTTGCCCTGGCCGATGAACTCCTGCTCAAACGCGCGGCCAAAGGCCATCAGCTGCTTATCGCTCTGGGACAGCTCCTCCTCGCCGATGACGCTGGCCAGCGCCTTGGCGTCCTGCACCTTGGCGTAGCAGGCGAACAGCTGGTTGGACAGTGTGACGTGATCCTCGCGGGTGTAGCCCGCGCCGATGCCGTCCTTCATCAGACGGGACAGGCTGGGCAGCACGGACACCGGCGGATACAGGCCGGTGGCATCCATGCCGCGGTCCAGCACGATCTGCCCCTCGGTGATGTAGCCCGTCAGGTCGGGGATGGGGTGGGTAATGTCGTCGCCGGGCATGGTCAGGATCGGGATCTGGGTCACAGAGCCCTTGCTGCCCTTGATGATACCGGCGCGCTCGTACAGGCTGGCCAGATCGGAATACAGGTAGCCGGGGAAGCCCTTGCGGCCCGGGATCTCGCCCTTGGAGGACGAGAATTCGCGCAGGGCCTCGCAGTAGCTCGTCATATCGGTCAGGATGACCAGCACGTTCTTGTTCAGGTCAAACGCCAGATATTCCGCCACGGTCAGCGCGGCACGCGGGGTGATGATACGCTCGATGATGGGGTCGTTGGCGAGGTTCAGCAGCATGACGACGCGCTCCATCGCGCCGCAGCTCTCGAAGCTCTCGCGGAAGTACGACGCAACGTCGTTCTTGACGCCCATAGCGGCGAACACGATGGCGAAGTCCGACCCGTCGGCCACGCTGGCCTGACGGACGATCTGGACGGCCAGCTCGTTGTGCTTCATGCCGGAGCCGGAGAAGATCGGCAGCTTCTGGCCGCGGATCAGCGTGGCCAGACAGTCAATCGAAGAAATGCCGGTGTGGATGTAGTTGCGGGGGTAGACACGGCTGACGGGGTTGATGGGTGCGCCGTTGACATCGCGGCGGGCGACGGGGTAAATGTCACCGAGGCCGTCGATGGGGCGGCCCAGACCGTCCAGCACGCGGCCCAGCAGCTCGGGGCTTAAATCCATCATCATCGGGTGGCCGGTCAGCACCGTGCGGTTGTTGACAAGGCTCAGCCCGCGGGTGCCCTCAAACACCTGAATGACGCAGCGGTCACCATCGACACGGACAACACGGCCCACGCGGGTCGAGCCGTCGTCGAGGTGCAGCTCTGCCATTTCGTCATACTGGACGCCCTTGACGCCGTCCAGCACGACCAGACTGCCGTTGATTTGGGAAAGTCCGATATGTTCCAGAATCATGTTGTTCCCTCCTCATCAGCCCTGGGCCACGGCGGCCAGCTTGGTGTCGATTGCTTTTTGCAGCTCGTCCAGCTTGCTCAAATCGTCGTTGGGCACGGTATACTTCATCTGGACCAGCTCGTCAAACAGGCCGGTGGCCAGCAGACGGCTGACAGGCACCTGCTTGGCGACGAGTGCGGCGCACTTGTCGTACAGGTACAGAATGGTTTCCATCATTTTCAGCTGCTTTTCCAGCGGGACGTAGGTGTCAACCGCGTGGAAGGCGTTCTGCTGCAAAAATCCGACGCGGATGACGCGGGCGATCTCAATCGTCAGCTTCTGGTCGTCGGGCAGCACGTCAGAGCCGATCAGCTTGACGATCTGCATCAGATTGTTCTCCTGCAGCAGCAGGTTGGCGATGCGCTCACGGCAGGACATGAAGTCGTGGCCGACGTTGTCGTAGTACCAGCCGCCGAGGTCGCCCAGATACTCGCTGTAGGAGTCGTTCCAGTTGATGGCGGGATAGTGGCGGGCGTAGGCCAGCGACTTATCCAGTGCCCAGAAGCAGCGGGTGAAGCGCTTCGTGTTCTGGGTGACAGGCTCGGAGAAGTCGTTGCCCTGCGGGCTGACAGCGCCGATGACGGAGACAGAGCCTTCCGCGCCGTTCAGCGTCCTGACGTAACCGGCGCGCTCGTAGAACTCGGCCTGACGGCTGGGCAGGTACGCGGGGTAGCCCTCGTCGGCGGGCATCTCCTCCAGACGTCCGCTGATCTCACGCAGAGCCTCGGCCCAGCGGGAGGTGGAGTCGGCCATCATGGCGGCGTGGTAGCCCATGTCGCGGTAATACTCGGCCAGCGTGATGCCGGTGTAGATAGAAGCCTCACGGGCGGCGACAGGCATGTTGGACGTGTTCGCGATCAGGACGGTACGGTCCATCAGGCTCTTGCCCGTGCGGGGGTCGACCAGCTCGCTGAACTCCTGCAAAGCCTGCGTCATCTCGTTGCCGCGTTCGCCGCAGCCGACGTAGATGATGATGTCGGCGTCGCACCATTTTGCGATCTGGTGCTGGGTCATCGTCTTGCCGGTACCGAAGCCGCCGGGGATGGCCGCAGCGCCGCCCTTGGCCAGCGGGAACATCGTATCGATGACACGCTGACCCGTGATCAGCGGGCGGGGCGAGGTCATGCGCTCGGCAGACGGGCGCGGGGTGCGGATAGGCCACTTCTGGCAGAGGGTCAGCGTGTGCTCCTTACCCTTGGCATCGGTCAGCTTGACGATAGGCTCGTTGACGGTGTAGCTGCCGTTGTCGGCCACCCAGGTGACCGTACCGGAGACCGTCGGCGGCACCATGCAGCGGTGCTCGATGGCCGGGGTCTCGGGGCAGGTGGCGTAGATCTGGCCCGCGGTCAGGGTGTCCCCTGTCTTGACGGTCACGGTCACGTCCCACTTGGCGGCCTCGTCCAGAGACGGCTCATGCGCACCGCGCTCGATGAAGCTGCCCATGTGCTGCTCGATGGCGGGCAGCGGACGCTGGATACCGTCATAGATATTGCGCAGGATGCCGGGGCCGAGGGTCACGGACAGCGGGCCGCCCGTGCTCTCGACAGGCTCGCCTGCCTTCAGGCCGCCGGTCTCCTCATAGACCTGGATGGTGGTTTCCTTGTCGTTCATGCGGATGACCTCGCCGACAAGGCGTGCCTTGCCGACATAGACCATCTCCATCATTTCCAGATCGGTCTTGCCCTTGATGGTGACAACGGGGCCGTTGATGCTGTAAATTGTATTTTTCATAGCTTTGCCCCTCAAATGTTAATTTCCAGACCGGCGTTTTCCAGGAACCAGTCGTGCTGGGCCTCCAGACGGGCCTCCAGCGTATCGTCGGCAGCCACGCCCTTCGCGGGGTTTGCGCCCTTCAGGCCGCCCAGCGTGATGCTGTCGTCGGCCTCCAGAACGGTGCCTGCGGGCAGTTCGACGTTTTTCAGCAGCGGAAGGTCGGCGGCGCGGGCCGTGATCTTGGCGTTCTCGCCTAAGGTCTCCGCCAGAGAAGCGGCCTCTTTCTGCAGCCAGGCAGCGTAGTCCTTGCCGGCCACAAAGGCAGCCAGCTGCTCACGGGCCTTCGAGAAGGTCTCGTCGGCGATTTTCTGGCGCTGGGCAGCCAGCGTAGCGCGGGCGGCCATGCGGGCCGCGCTCAAATCGCGGTTGGCGCGGGTCTTGGCGCGCTCGGTCTCAAAGCGCAGGGTGCGCTCCACGCGGGTGTTCTCGGTCCTGCGCGTCTCGTCCAGCTGGCTGTTGATCGCGCGCTCCGTCTCCTCACGGATGGCGGCGCAGGCAGCCTCGCCCTCGGCGCGGATGGACTCGAGGAATCGCTCGGCGCGGGTATCTAATTCGTTCATGGTCACACCTCTTAAATCTTGACGCCGATGGCCTCGCGGATATAGCGGGTCAGGCGGTCCTTACCGGCAGCACCGCCGCCGGTGGAGGGCACCGTGATGAGCAGCGGCCCACCGGCAGCGCGGGCGCTGTCCAGCGTGGCCGTGTAGGTCTCGGCGATCTTCTCGGTCACGAGCAGCACGGCGATGTCGGGCTGCTGGGCTGCCATTTCCAGCGCGTTGCGCAGGTCGGCCTCGCTGCGGGCGACGGTGCCCTCAATACCCGCAAGGCGCAGACCGTTCATGGCGTCGGAGTTGTCGCTGATGAGAAAGAACCGCATGGCGTTACACCAGCTTGGACAGGATCATGATGGAGATGACCAGGCCGTACAGAGCGATGGACTCGCCCAGGGCGACGAAGATCAGGCTCTTGCCGAAGGTCTTTTCATTCTCGCTGTTGGCTGCGATAGCGGCAGGCGCAGCGGAAGCGACGGCCATGCCGCCGCCGATACCGGCAAGACCCGTAGCCAGAGCGGCAGCGACCAGACCGATGCTCAAAGAGCTGTTGTGGTCATTGTCGGTGTTGACGGTCTCGGAAGCGGTGGTGGCAGCGGTGGTGTCGGCATTGGCATCATCCGCGGCAAAGACGCCCAGTGCGCCGCAGCAGGTCACAGCGGCCACGATCAGGATGGTAACGAACAGTTTGCTGAACTTGGTTTTCATAATGGAACCCTCCGTAATTTTTTGTTTTATTCCGCGCCCCTCTGTCAAGGCGCTTTTGCAGGGGCCGGGCATGCCCGGCCCGCGGCTTCGATTCTATCGTCCGATTGTGGGATGGTTGCGAGCCGGACATGTCCGGCCTCTACGGCGCATCTTACGCTTTTGCTTTCTTCAAATCAAAGGCTACGAACTTGCGGCCGCCGCCCTTGTAGCAGCGGCTGAACATCTCGTAGAACTCCAGACGGATGCCCTGAATGGCGGAGAGCAGTGCCTCGAGGCAGATGACCACGAGGTTGCCCAGGATGACCACAACAATGTTGTTCGGCGTACCGGCCAGCGTAAAGACGACCATCATCATACTGGCGTGGACGATGACGAACGCACCGACACGCAAGAACGAGATCGTGTTGGACAGGTAGCTCAGCACCGTTTCCAGCAGCTCAAATACGCTCTGCATCAGGTAGTTGCCCATACCGCCCGCAGGCTTCCAGGGCTTGCCCTCGACCATCGGGGCCAGCAGCTCCGCAAAGAGCAGCAGCACCAGACCGACGACCATGCCGACAACCGCCAGCACCTGCGGCATAAACGTGACAGCACCCATATAAGCGGATGCCAGATCAACGCCGCACAGGTAGGTCACCATGCCGACAAGGCCGTTGGGCGAGAAGATGAACTCGCCCCACTCGCTGTGGCGGGCGTGGGTGTACATATTCAGTACCATGGCGGCCAGCACCAGCACAATGCCGATGTAGACAGCCACCATCAGGATGCCGGTGATGGAATCCATAACGGAAACGGGCTTGCCTGCCATGCCAAGCGCATGGTAGAGCGGGTCAAGGGCCTCCTCGTAGCCAAAGAGAGAACCGTAGACCAGGCCGAAGATCGTGCTCGAAATGCCGCAGGGGATCATCAGATGGAACAGGTCATTGTGCTTGACCTTCCACATGAATGTGCTGAACAGTGCCAGCACGATACCCTGCCCGACGTCGCCAAACATCATGCCGAACAGCACGGTGAATGTGATCGCTACAAAGCCGGTGACATCTGTCTCGCCGTAGGCGGGCAGACCGTACATTTCGACGAAAAACTCAAAAGGGCGGCTCCACCAGGGGTTCTTCAGCTTGGTGGGGGGCGTCATCTTACCGGCGGATTCCGGTCCGTCCACCGTGACGCGCAGCCCATGGATGCCGCGGGCCTTGCCCGCGACCTCGTCCACCTCCGACGCCGGGACCCAGCCGACGCAGAAGAAGTGCTCGCCCTTGACCGCGGCCATGCGGCGCAGGTCGTAGACCGCCGCGTAGTAGCAGGCTGTGTTGTACAGCAGCTGGACCTTGTCGGCGTTTTGCTGCCACAGGGCGGCAATGCGGGCGTTGACGTCCTCGACGCTCTTGTTGACAACGTCGAGGTTCTCTTTAAAGTGCTCGATGATCTCGGCGGGCGAGCCAGCCGCGCCGGGCACATGCACCGGCTCAAAGTAGAGCATCGAGAAGATGCCGTCGGTCTCCAGCGCGTGCTCCCGCGGGGTCATGTAGACGCCCCAGTAACCGGCCTTCGTCTGGTTGCAAGGGGTGAACAGGATGTACGGGTCATCGCCGTAGTTGTTCATCAGCTTGTTGTAGCCCTCCGTCGGCAGGAAGCCGAAGCGGATCTTGACGTGGGCGCAGTCGAGAATGTCGTCCACGTTGACCTTCAGGCCGGTAAAGTGGCTGTACTGCTCGATGCCGTCCTCGCAGAGCTTCTTCTGGTCCAGCAGGACCTTGCGCTCGGCGCAGAGGTCGTCGATCTTTTCCAGCAGGTCGCTCAGATAGCTGCGGCCCTCGGCATCCACCGGGTCGCTGTGCTGCTGCCCCTCGTGCAGCTCCATATTGGCCTCTTTGGCCATCGTCTCGATCTGGTCGCGGATCGCGGTGTGGGGGTTCTCCTCATTCAGAGCGCCGTATCCCAGCGATTCCGACATATATCTGGTTGCAGGCTCAAGGTCAAAGCGTCCGTCCATGCAGCACGAGCCGATAAACTCGTTCAGCTGGGGCATCGTGCCCTGCACCCGCACCAGTTTCATCTTTTCAACCAATCAGTTCACACTCCTTGTTTCAGCTTGCCTCCCTCGGCGAGACAGACTCCCCCGACACGGGGGAGGTGGCGCTTGCGCCAGAG
>OKUV01000318.1_pt1 | contig 23709 bp, 18 predicted proteins | sample 1606661 | NCBI WGS metagenome assembly OKUV01 (sample SAMEA3882521, study PRJEB24775) | human gut metagenome | biome: human-associated habitat; feature: intestine environment; material: feces | place: Netherlands | collected 2009/2010
CCGAATATGGAGGAGTTCCCGAGCGGCCAAAGGGGGCAGACTGTAAATCTGTTGTCACTGACTTCGATGGTTCGAATCCATCCTCCTCCACCACAAAAAAGACGCCTTTAGGGCGTCTTTTTTGCTGTGGAGGAGGATGTGGGGAGCGCGGGCTTTTTTGCAAGGATATTATTTCCTTTTTATAATATCTGAAGGAGAAAAGGCGAGAATATAGGAAAAACACACAATTGTAAGATGAGCGCCAGCAAATAAAATGCAATAATTGAACAAAAATAATGGAAGATGAGATTTTGATGAAAAATTCTCTTGAATTCTTTGTGAGTTGATGTTAAGATGACGCTAAGGAAACAGGAACGATTCCCATAAATTGAATGATCCTTGGCAAACCTGCTGAAAGGCAGGGACGCAAAGTAAAGCGTCTAAACGGGAAACCGCATGACCGGCTGACTGCATTCTTGAGTAAAAGAACGCAGTCAGCTTTTATATTTACAAAAATTAGAACAGAAAGGATAAATAATGCATACCAAAATCAGCAGCGGAAAGGAACATCGCCGGCACCGGGTCCGCAGGGTCTCGGTGCTATTGGTGGTGCTGGCGCTGCTGTTTACCATGCTGCCAACGGGCCTTTACACGGTGGCGGATGCCGCCCCGGCGGAGGAAGAACCGGCTTTGGTTCCTGCTCCGAAGGAGGCCCTGCCCGAACCGGAAGACTCCATGACAAAAGAGGAAGAGACGGATGAGCAGCCGGCCGAAGCGCAGCCCGCTGAAGACAAGGCCCGTGCGGCGGCCGCCACGGTGGAATGCTATGCGGCACGGGATGGCATCTGGTACCCGGTGAACACGGTGCAAACCACCGCGCAATATACCGATGGCAGCGGAAAGCTCCGCTACTATATAACGGCGGCGGAGCTGGAGGAAGCATATAGCGTCTATGGCTTTAAGGCGGCGAATTATCACGGGGAGCGGTTCTTCCCGCACACCGATAGCTATGACCCCAACAATATGTGGGCAGATGCCGCTCCCATAAAGAGTGAGGACGGCGGCTGGCAGATTCCGCTGAGCCACCGGACCGAGATCCGGCTGTACTACCTGCCCGCGAATGAAGAAGGTGCCGAAAGCTATTTCCTTGATAAAAAAGAACTGAGCAACGAAACGCTGCTGGCGGAGAATATGTTCTACACGGTGACGGTGGAGGACGACCTGAACAGGGTGTACCAGGAGCCGCCCGCGCCGAAGATCGCTTTCCATGGGGAGAATGTGAGCATTACCCTAAATACCGTGTCCAGTATGGCCTGGGACGCCATGGATGGCCTGACCGGAAAGCCTCTGAAGCTGGAGCCGACCAAGCAGACCGAAACCAGTGTGACCTATACCATCGTGGAAATCAGCCAGCCGGTGGTTTTCTACCCGCATACCGATACCCTGGTAATAAAATATGAGGCCGAGCCGGACGGCTGGCAGCACAAGATTGGCCAGTTTGAGCCTTCGGTGCAGGCGCCCCAGCAAAGCGCGATGGTAAAGGGCAAAAAAACCCTGCTGGTGGAACCGGGTGACGGAGACTACACGCTGCTGGCCCCGGATATTGACCGGATAGAGGTAAAGCTGACCGGCGAAAAAGCCAATGACCGCTCACTGTTCTATTCCTTTTTAGGTTGGCGGGTGGCCAATATAACGGAAGAGGTGCTGCTGCAGCCCGGTACAAAGCTGACTGCCGCAGACCTGCAGCACTATACCGGCAGCGATGGCGAAGTGACGCTGCGGGCAAAATGGAGCGGCGAGGATAAGCTGAAACGCCCAATTACCACACATTTTTTCCTGCATCTCAATGGAGAGATCAGGGGCTCGGTGGATGACGGTGTGCAATGGGAGGACCAAAAGGACTATACGCCCGCCCTATATACCATCCGGATGCTGGGGGCGGACAATATCCCGGCGGAGTACTCCAATAAAAATGCGGAGGGTGTGGTAAAGCCGCTGGTAGCGCGGGCAACCAATGGCGACAATGCCTACGCGGTGGATGACACGATCCGCAACATGGTGAATAACCCGGTGCAGGGCGGTAGGCTGGAGGATCTCCCCAATGAGGAAACGATCTTTGCCTACCTGCGGGCCCACAGCGATACCATTACCATGAAGGTGGACGGAGTGGAGATCCCCGCGGAGATGCTCAATTCGGATTACTTCCAGATCCGCTGGAACATGGTCAAGTTTGAGCATTCCGATGGCTGGCATATCGATGGTGTGCTGGTGGCCAAGCGCACCCGCTTTTTTGTGACAAAGACCTTTGCGGGGGATGCTGAGGCGATAAAACAGGTACGGGATAAGTTCCTCATTACTGTCTCCCACACCGAAAACGGCAGCAGCGTGACCGATTTTACCCTGGTGCCGCAGCCTGCGAAGGCGGTAACGGAACAGGGCAAGCTGGGTTATACCCGCTATGATGCCGAGGCCGATACCTACACCTGGGAAGTCCCGGCCCAGCAGCGGCGGGACTACACGATAAAAGAAACCGGCCATACGCTGCAGGGTGACAAATGGCGGGTGAACAACCGCTATCTCATCCGCAATCACCCGCAGGGACTTTCGGGGGGATATCAGGACTACCCGGAGGAAAGTGGCATTACTATTACGGCGGTGGCCTACGGCAACGATGTGCCGAACACTGCGGTGCAGACCGTGGCTCTGCAGAACATATATGTGGGGATAGGTACCCTGACGGTAAAAACGCAGGATTCCATTACCGGCAACGGGCTGGCAAAGGTAGAGTATAAGTTGTCCCGGCCGGGCGGCGCTGAAGTGGTCTTGTACCGCAAGCCGAACACCACCCTTTACAGCGTGGTGCAGGAGGAGGGCTATACCGAGCAGATCGCCGACTGCAAGATCATTGCCGATGCCAGCGGTTTTTTTACCATCCGGCTGGAGGAAGGGACCTACACCCTGACCGAAACGCTGCCGACGGGGTACTTTGGCCCCGGTACTGTGCAGGTGACGGTCGTCCAAAATACTGGAGGGAATATCAGTTACCATGCGGAGGCAAAAGCGCTGCCGGAAGGGATAACACCCTCGACCGGCAGCTGGCTGCAGAATGCCGATGCCGACAATGTGGTCATCCTAAATGTACCCAGAATGCTCATCAGTGTGACGGCCCGCAGCAGTTGGCCCGCCACGGGGGATAAGCTGCCTGTGACGGTGGAGCTGTGGCGCGATGGCGCGCCGCTGCCGGGTGATGCCTATACCGTGGAGCTGAACAAGGAAAACGAATGGCAATACACCTGGGAAAATCTGCCGCTTTTTACGGATGGCACGGTGGCTGATTACACGCTGCGGGAAATCGAAATAGGGGACACCTACCGTGACCCCGGTGTGGCCGAGGATGGCTTCGCGGATTACCTGGTGACCTATGCCAAGGCCCTGTACCGGCAGGCCGAGGATAAGGAATACCGGGAGGAGCACTGGTGGCAGAAGGCCGATGGAACGCAATGCTTTGCGCGGGAGGCTCTGCTGGTGGTCAATAATGAGGGCATCCGGGGCGAGATCGCCTTTGAAAAGGTGGATGAAAAGGGCTACCCATTAAAGGGCGCGGAATTTACCCTGTATGCTGATGCGGAATGTACCAAGCGGCTGGCAACAGCCACCTCCGATGAAAACGGCGATGTGCAGTTTGAGGATAAGTGGCCGGCCGGCACCTATTACCTGCGGGAGACCACCGCCCCTGTGGGCTACACTGCGGCGGAGCTCACCTGGACGGTGAAGATCGCGGCGGGGAAGGCGACCATTTCTACACCGGGCGGCACCACCGTTACCGAGGTGAAGAATACCTCCCGGCTGCGGCTGAAGCTGAAAGTGCTGGGCCCACTGGGAGAGGAACTCCCCGGGGCGGTGCTGCGGGTGACGCGGGATAATGGCAGCCCGATGCTGTATAAAACCAATGAAGCCGGCGCGGCCCTGCTGGAGCAGATGCCTGCCGGGGATTATATCATCCAGCTGGCGGGCACCCCCACGGGCTATGTGCCGGAGGACAGCGCCCCCAACCTAAAGGCCGAATACGGCACACTGACCTATTTGGATACAGCGAATACCGCATGGCAGCTGGAACAGTGCGAGGGGGAGGAATACACCTATCTGCTGACCCTGAAGCTGAAGGAGCTGCATATCCTGCCCAGCACCGGCGGCGCCGGAACGGTGCCCTTTACACTGGCGGGCGCGGCCCTGATGGCCGTAGCGGTACTGCTGCCAGGCCGAAAGAAAGTGAAATAAGCGCGCCCCCTGCCAAGGGAAGCCGCTGTGGATAACAATGATACCAAAGGAGTGAAAGTAACATGAAAAAGACAATGAAAAAGTGCCTGACGCTGCTGCTGGCGCTGGCCATGCTGCTGGCCATGGCGGTACCCGCCGTGGCGGAGGAGAACTATTCCCGTGAGATCACCTTTACCGGGGTGGCCGAGGGCGATACCGTGAAGGCGTACAAGCTGGGGTGGTATGATGAAAACTACAACAAATACATATTTCACGATGGATTTATAAACTTTTTGCAACATCAGGAGCCCGATAAGCTGCCGGAAAATGTATTGAAGGATACCACCAAGGAAGGCTTGACCAGCATGATGGCTAGCTATGTCCTGATGAATGGTCACTCACTTCTGGATAGTCCTATTATTACATTGCCATCCAATCCGGTGGAAAAGGTTGCCGATGCCAACAACAAGGTTCAGATGACTTTGGAGCCCGGCTATTATCTGCTGCTGGTATCTACCACTGCTGCGAATAACCGTACCTATATGCCTGTTACCGTGTTTGTGCAGGTGAAGAACGGGAATGTAAAGGTGTATGCCGCCGGCAGTGAGCTCGCCGATGACCTGACCGCTGTATTTAAGCACGAGGAAGGTCCAGCTATCAATGTACGGGTAAATGATGACAGCCGCGATATAGATGACTGGAAGAAAACCGCCGGTGGCCGGGTTGGCGAAACGATGGATTTCTATATGGAGGTTTCCACTCCGGCCTACACCGATAACTCCTTCAACATCACCAAATTGACTGCAAATTGCCAGCTGGCCGGGCTGAAGTATGTGGAGGGCAGCATGAAGGCGACTGCCCTGCCCAATGCGGATAGCGACGCCGTAAAGGATGCCATTATACAGACTACCGTAGGTGCCGACGGTAATTTGACCGTTGAGCTGGATTACAGCAAGATCCGCAATGCTGCCACCGGCAGAGGGCTGATTTATCTCCACTTCCAGGCCACCGTAGCCCCGGATGCAGTTGCAGAATCTGAGGCTTCCGCAACTGCCAAGCTGGAATATGTATTCTCCATGGAGGCGGACAAGACCAAAACGACCGCCGACTCTACCGCTGCGGTTTATAATTATGACTTTACCCTCTTTAAGAAATCCAATGAGCTGATTGATCCCAGTAACGCGGGTTCCGGCCACCAGCCCCTGGCCGGTGCGGGCTTCACCCTGTATGCCGATGAAGCGATGACCAAAGCCATCAATATGGTAAAGGTGGAAGCCAATGGAGATGTCGGGGCCTATTACCGTCCCGCACTGGCGGGCGAGGAAGGCGCCGTGGCGCAGATGGATGCCAATATGGGCAATGATAAGAATATCCTTTCCATCCGCGGCCTGGATGTCGGTTCCTACTATGTGAAGGAAACCAAGACTCCTTCCGGCTACTATGCCCCCAAGGGCGGCTTTAAGCTGGATCTGACCGCAGAGCGGGATGCCAGCGAAAGTCTGGTCAAGGATTTGGCCAGTGGCGGTTTTACTGAAACGAAAGAAGCGGATCGCGCACTGATTCAGAAAAAGAGCCTGAATGCTGAGAAAAATCGCTTTGAAGCCGACCTTCTCAATAGCTCCACCCCCGTACTGCCCACCACCGGTGGTGTCGGCATCGTGATGTTCACGGTGATCGGCCTGCTGTGCATGGGTGCGGCGCTGTGGTTCTTCCTGTTTGCCCGCCGTCGCCGTGAGGACGAGCAGGAGCAGAATAAGACCACCCTGTAATTTGCCATCCTCTTCATTTTCTTGCCGTCCCGCCGGGTTTTTCCTCTTTCTCTCCCCGGCGGGATGGGCGGCAAGGAAAAGGCCGCAAGCCCGCTGCAACGGTTTGCGGTTTTTTCCCTGCTGCATTACTGCCAAAGGAGTACCATTCGTGACAACAAAACAAGCCAAACAAAAAAGACAAAACCGGCTGGGCACCGTGCTGGCCATCCTCATTTTTCTGCTGGGGCTGGGGATTCTATTTTACCCGGTGGCCAGCGACCTGTGGAACCAGCACCGGCAGAACCAGCTGATCTCCCACTACACCCAAAGCACCACTACCCTTGCCCCGGAGGATCACTCCGCGCTGTGGGAAGCGGCGCAGGAATACAATAAAAACCTCAGTCCCACCTTCCGGGATGCCTTTACCGGGCGGCAGCTGCCCGCGGGGGACCCCTACTGGGGCCTGCTGGATCCCGATGGCAGCGGCATTATGGGCTACATCGAGATCCCGCGCATCAGCGTGCGGCTGCCCATCTACCACGGCACCACGGAGGAGGTCCTCCAGCATGGCATCGGGCATCTAGGCGGTACCTCCCTGCCGGTGGGCGGAGAGGGCACCCACGCGGTGTTTTCCGGCCACCGGGGGCTGCCCTCGGCGCTGCTTTTCTCCGATCTGGACCAAATGCAGCTGGGCGACCATTTTTCCCTGCGCATTTTGGGGGAGCAGCTCCTCTATGAGGTGGATCAGATCCTGGTGGTGGAGCCGGATGAGGTAAAGGACCTGTACCCGGTGGAAGGGGAGGACCTTGTTACCCTGGTGACCTGTACGCCCTACGGCGTAAATACCCACCGGCTGCTGGTGCGCGGGCACCGCATCCCGCTGGAGACCGTGGAGGAAACGGTGGAAGTGACCGTGACCCAGCAGGTAGTGCACAGCTTGGGCTGGAAGGGCAAGCTGCTGATCGGCGCGCTGCTGCTGTTCCTGCTTATTTTGCTCATCCTGGCGCTGCTGCGCCGCAAGAAAAAGAAAACCGGGCCCGAAGAGGGCAATGTGATAGAAAGGGGGAGAACTGATGAAAAAGCGTCTCAGAGCCGTTCTGGCCCTGATCCTGATCATACTGCTGTGTCTCCCCGCGATAGCACAGACAGCCGATCCTGACGCGCTGTGCGCGTTGACCATTGACTGTCACTATGAGAATAAGCCAGTAAGCGGCATGGGCTTTTCGCTGTACCGGGTGGCGGCGCTTTCTCCGCAGGGAGAGCACACCCTGCTGCCGGCCTATGAGGATAGCGGTATTGTGCTGGGGAACCTGCGGGATGCCGCCGACTGGCGGCAGGCGGCCGGGCTGCTGGACCAATGGGTGGAGCAGCAAAGCATTTCCCCAGAAAAGCAGCTTACCACCGCGGCTGATGGCAAAGCTGCATTAGAGGGGCTGCCCACCGGGTTGTATCTGTTGTGCGCGGCTCCCTACCAAAAGGGCGGCTGCACCTATACCACCACCCCGGTGCTGCTGGAGCTGCCGGCCCAACAGGCGGGCGGCGGGTGGCAGTACGCTGCAACGGTAGAGCCCAAGCTGGAGCGCTCCGGTACCCCCGAACCGCCGGTCATCATCATACCGGATAACCCAGCCCCCACCCCAGGGGATAAGCTGCCTCAGACCGGCCTGCTGCAATGGCCTATCACGCTGCTGGCAGCCATAGGGGTGCTGCTGGTGGCGGTGGGCTGCCGCCTGCGCCGCCGGAGGAAACCGACATGACACGAGAGCGTATCGGCCGGTTCTGCATCATTTTGGGCGGCCTGTGCATTTTGGCCGCCGCATTCCTATTGGGGTTTAATCTGCGGGAGGAACGCCGTGCCGCGGCGGCCACCCAAAAGATTTTGCCTGCTGTGGCACATAGCATCGGACAGTCTCCAGCGCCGATGCCTACCCTGCCCGCCGGAGAGCTGACGGTCTCTTTGGAGGGGGAGGAGTATCTGGGCATCCTTTCTCTACCTACCCTGGCGCTGGAGCTGCCGGTGGGGGCCGAATGGGAGATGGATTTTCTGCGCCAGGCACCCTGCCGCTATGCCGGTACCCTGGCCGGGGATGATATCATCATAGCGGCGCACAATTACCGGCGGCACTTTGCCGCGCTGCACACCCTGCGTCCCGGGGATACCGTCCTATTTACCGATGCAGCCGGGCAGACCTACCGCTATACGGTGGACCGGGTGGAGACCCTGCCGGAGACCGCCGTGGAGGAAATGCGGGCTGGGGAGTGGGATCTTACCCTGTTTACCTGCACCTACGATGGCCGTGCCCGAGTAACGGTGCGGTGCATCCGCACGGAAGAATAACGCATTTTGCATTTTTCTCTTGACAAAGCTGCAAAATGGTGTAGAATAACATCAAGTGAATAACGATAGCGACCCCGCAGAAACATTCAGAATCGTAAGAGACTGAATATGGAGGGGGCTCTGGAGAATCTCATTGAGTTGAGTGCCGAAGGTGCAAGGCGGTTTTTCCGCCGAATCTCTCAGGCAAAAGGACAGAGCGGTCATCAAAGCATCTTTTGTTTGATCGCTCGCTATTCTTCAGAGGCTGCCGCTTAAAAAAGACGGGCAGCCTTTTTATTATCCTTTTTTCACTGCAATATTTTAATCAGGAGTGAAACAAATGGAAGCAGCATTGCTCAACATCGTACAAAAAATCAACGGCTATCTCTCGGATTATATCCTCATCATCCTGCTGGTGGGCGCGGGCCTTTATTTCTCCATCCGTACCCGCTTTGTGCAGGTGCGCTGCTTTGGCGAGGGTATGCGCCGGGTATTCGGCAACATCAATCTCCATGGCGGAAAGCAGCAGGGCGGCTTTTCCTCCTTCCAGGCACTGGCCACGGCCATTGCCGCGCAGGTAGGTACCGGTAATATCGTCGGCGCCTGCGGCGCTATCCTCATCGGCGGTCCCGGCGCCATCTTCTGGATGTGGATCATCGCCTTCTTCGGCATGGCTACCATCTATGCGGAAGCGGTGCTGGCGCAGGAGACCCGTGTAGTCAATGCGGACGGCAGCGTCCACGGCGGCCCGGTTTATTACATCAAGCGTGCCTTTAAGGGTGGCTTCGGCAAGTTCCTGGCCGGCTTCTTCGCCGTAGCCATCATCCTTGCGCTGGGCTTCATCGGCAGCATGGTGCAGTCCAATTCCATCGGGGAATCCCTTTCCAATGCGACCGGCGTTCCCACATGGGTCATCGGCATCGTTGTTGCAGCGCTTTCCGCCTATGTATTTTTGGGCGGCAGCCACCGGGTGGCCTCCTGGGCTGAAAAGATCGTCCCCGTGATGGCGTGCTTGTACCTCATCGGCGGTCTGGTGGTGCTGATTGCCCGAATCCGCTTTGTCCCCGAAACCTTCGGTATGATCTTCCGCTATGCGTTCCAGCCGCAGTCCATCATCGGCGGTAGCTTCGGCTTTGCGCTCAAGCAGGCCATCAGCCAGGGCGTCAAGCGCGGTCTGTTCAGCAATGAGGCCGGTATGGGCTCCACTCCCCACGCCCACGCTATGGCTAAGGTAAGCTGCCCGCACGAGCAGGGCGTTGTGGCCATGATCGGCGTTTTCATTGATACCTTTGTCGTCCTCACCATGACCGCTCTGGTCGTTATCTCCACCCTGTATGCCGGCAACGGGATCCTTGCCTCCGGCGCAGCCGAAGGTGTCAGCAAGACCAATATGGCGCAGCTGGCGTTCTCCAGCATCATGGGTAATACCGCCGGCAGTCTGTTCGTGGCCATCTGCCTTATGTTCTTCGCTTTCTCCACCATCCTGGGCTGGAACTTCTTCGGCCGTATCAATGTAGAATACCTCTTTGGCAAAAAGGCCGTCCCGGTCTATTCCATCATCGCTGTGGCGCTCATCTTCCTCGGCTCCTGCGTATCCAATGACCTAGCTTGGGAGCTTTCCGATATGTTTAACCAGCTGATGGTTATTCCCAACTTTCTGGCTATCGTAGCACTGGGCGGGCTGGTAGCAGCCGCTGCCAGGAAGGGCAGCCGCGAGACCCTCAAAAAGTGATCCCACATAAAAAAGCCCCCTCCGGTACACCCGGAGGGGGCTTTTGCTTTATGATTTACGCGGCATTGGCAGCCGGGGCCTCCTCCCCGTAAAAATCGGGCCAGTCATCGCCAAAGAGATCGCCGTTATCACCAGCATTATAGTCATCGCCAAAATTGTAATTGTAGGAATCATCAAAGTTATCATAGTAGCCGTATTCATCGCCGTAGTAGTTCAGCCAGTCCTCCAGCTCATTCAGCAGCGGCTGCATGGCAGCCATCATCACAGAAAAGAAGATGATCCCGATGAGGAACAGCGCGGCCTTGGCCAGCAGCATGCCGCGGGCAAAGCGGGCCAGCTGGGGGTTGCTGCTCACGCCGCACGCCCACACTATCATAAATATAAGCCCAATGACCGGCACCATCGCCAGCAGAATAAGCCCCATATAGGCCCACATACTCAGTCCGCCGCTGACAGTCTGTTCGGGACTTTGGTTTCGCACGGTATAGCGTTCGCCGTGGGCGCGGCAGTCGCTGCAGTGGGGACATTTCTGGCCAGGCTGTAGCCGCCGGCCGCAGCTGGGGCATACATTTTGGTTCATCGGCTTGCCGCACTCTGGGCAAAGCTCCGCCCGGTCATCATATACGGCACTGTTGCAGTTCGGGCAAAATCTCATGGGGGATTCCTCCTATCGTTGCGCTGCCGCACGGCAGCTCTTTCTTCTGATTCTATTCTAACATATTTTTTTGCCGAGGAAAAGTACAAAATCCAGCGAAGCCTCCCCCATTCTTCACGGGGGAGGCTTCGCTGTGATATTGAAAAGGAGTATGGAGAAGTTGGCAAGTTAATTGGTGGCGCTGCTGGGTACATATTCGGTCAGTACCACACTGTGGGTGTATTCCCGGCCATTGCGGGAGACCTTGATCTCCACCCGGTCGCCTACGCTGTGGCTGGCCAGCGCTGCCTTCAGCTCATCCGCGGTGGAAACCTCCACCCCGCCAAAGCTCAGCAGCCGGTCGCCGGCCTGCAGGCCGCCTTTATCCGCTATGGAGCCGGACTCCACGCTTTGAATATACACGCCGGTGCTGTCCAGCCCGTAATAACGGGCGGTGCGCTCATCGGTGATATCCACCAGGCTGACTCCCAGTACGATCTGACCGGTCACATAGCCGTGGCTGATGAGATCCTCGATGATGGTCTTGACGCTGTTGATAGGAATGGCAAAGCCGATGTTATCCACGGCATTGCCGCTGGAATCGCTGGTGGATTTGGCATTGACAATGCCGATCAGCTCTCCGCTGGCATTAAAGAGACCGCCGCCGGAATTACCGGGGTTGACCGCCGCGCTGGTTTGCAGCAGGGTCATGTTGTTGCCGTCTATCGTTACCTGGCGCTCCAGCGCGCTGACGATACCATCGGTGACGGTGCCGGAAAGGGTACCCAGCGGGTTGCCGATGGCCAGCACGGCGTCGCCCACCTTCAGGGTGTCACTGTCGCCCAGAATAGCCGGGGTCAGGTCTTTGGCGTCCACCTTCAGCACCGCGATGTCGTTATCCTCATCGGTACCCACCAGGGTGGCGGCATAGGTGCTGCCGTCATTGGCAGTCACGGTGATCTGCTGTGCGCCTTTTATCACATGGTAGTTGGTCACAATGTAGCCATCCGCCGTCAGCACCACGCCGGAGCCTGCGCCCTGGGTGACATACTGCCGGAAGAAGTAGTTGGTCGCCACACTTTCGGTGGTGATGGCCACTACGCTGTCCTCCACCTGCTGCACCACACCGGAATAACTGACGCCGACGGTGGAACCGTTGGTGGAAGGGACCTCTACCCCTTGATACAGAACGGTGGAACCGGTGCCCAGCAGGCCGCTCTTGGCAGCGATCACAGCGCCGCCTGCGCCGCCCACCATCGAGAGCACCAGGCAGCCTGCCAGCAGCAGCGCCGTCCCTTTCTTGCCCCGTCCTGTGGATTTTTTGTTTGCGTCCGAGGGATGATACCCCGAAGCAGCCGTTTGCTGCGCCTGCCCGGACGCGGCATCCTGATGGATGCTGTCTTTATCATAGCGATACTCCCCGGTGGGAAGATCGGTATTGCCGGTGGTAAAGTTGCGGTCATTAAAGTTGTCGTTCGGATATGTCATGGAACTGACCTGCCTTTCTGTGGGGTGCCTGGCCCCTTGACTGCTTCCTAGTATACCGTTAAATTGTGAACAATGCTTGACCTGTTTTTTTAAGGTCGGTAAAAATGCCGTGACGAAAAGGTGAAATATTGTAAATAAATTTTGAAGCCCCTGCCCGCGGCGTTTTTTTGCCGGCATCCTCCGCAAGCTTCTGCCGTGTCCGGGCCGTACCTCCCCCCGCCCGCTTCTTTTGGCCTCCCGCCTCCCAATTCCCCACAAAATCCCCGCAATCCCTTGCAAATGCCGCAAAAACCCGTATAATATAAAGGTATATATCCTACTGAAAGGGAGAAAGAAATACTATGGCAGATCAAAAGAAAATGGTAGCCGAGATCACCTCGATGGAGGACGATTTTGCGCAGTGGTATACCGATGTCGTTAAAAAGGCCGAGCTGGTCGATTACGGCAGCGTCCGCGGCTGCATGATCATCCGCCCCTATGGCTATGCCATTTGGGAAAATATCCAGCATATTCTTGACGGCATGTTCAAGGCGACTGGTCACCAGAATGTCTATATGCCTATGCTCATACCGGAGAGCCTTCTGCAGAAAGAGAAGGACCATGTGGAAGGCTTCGCCCCGGAGGTCGCCTGGGTCACCATGGGCGGCGAGGAAAAGCTGGAGGAGCGCCTGTGCGTGCGCCCCACCAGCGAAACGCTGTTCTGCGAGCACTATTCCCATATCATCCACAGCTACCGTGACCTGCCCAAGCTGTATAACCAGTGGTGCAGCGTCATGCGCTGGGAAAAGACCACCCGCCCCTTCCTGCGCAGCGCCGAGTTCCTGTGGCAGGAGGGCCACACCATGCACGAAACCGCCGAGGAAGCCAAGGCTGAGACCGTGCGCATGCTGAATGTCTACGCAGAGATGTGCGAGAAATATCTTGCCATCCCCGTTGTTAAGGGCGTCAAGACCGATAAGGAAAAATTTGCGGGCGCCGAAGAAACCTACACCATCGAGGCCATGATGCACGACGGTAAGAGCCTGCAAAGCGGTACCTCCCACTACTTCGGCGACGGCTTTGCCCGTGCCTTTGATATCCAGTTCACCGACCGCAACAATACCCTGCAGTATCCTCACCAGACCAGCTGGGGTATGTCTACCCGCATCATCGGCGCCATTATTATGACCCACGGTGATAATAACGGCCTGGTGCTGCCCCCCGCTGTCGCTCCCATCCAGGTCATGGTCGTCCCCATCGCCCAGCATAAGGAGGGCGTTGCCGAGACCGCTTCCGCCCTGTGTGAGCGCCTCAAAAAGAACTTCCGTGCAGACATAGATCTTTCCGAGAACAGCCCCGGCTGGAAGTTCGCCCAGTATGAGATGAAGGGCGTACCCCTTCGCCTGGAGATCGGCCCCAAGGATATCGAAGCCGGCCAGTGTGTGCTGGTCCGTCGCGATAACCGCGAAAAGACCTTTGTCAAGCTGGAGGATCTCGAAAGCGAGATCACCCGCCTGCTGCAGGAGATCCACGACAGCCTGTACCAGAAGGCCCTCGCCAACCGTGAAGCCAATACCTACATCGCCCACGATATGGCCGAGATGCACAAGGTCGCTGATGGCACCAACGGCTTTTATAAGACCATGTGGTGCGGCGACCTCGCTTGCGAGCTCAAGATGAAGGATGAGATCGGCGTCACCAGCCGCTGCATGCCGCTGGAGCAGGAGAATCTCGGTTCTACCTGTGTCTGCTGCGGCCGCCTCGCCAAGCACATGATCATTTGGGGTAAGGCTTACTAATATCTGGACAGAATTTGCAATAGCCGCCGGATGGGCGCCCCGCAGGGGGCCCGTTCCCTTCGGGAACGGGCCTGACGGGCTTCGCCCGTCCCGGCGGTTTCACCGCCGCCCCTGCGGGGCGCCCCACTTTCTGCACTCACTCTCCCCGGCAGCAAAGCCCCAGCCCCGCGGGCCCGCCCGCTTTCCATGGCCGGTTTCGGCTTTGCCGGCAAAATTTTTTTGTCCAAAATCAAAAGGAGGTCATCCCCATGGGCTGTACTCACGATTGCAGTACCTGCGGCCACGATTGCGGCAGCGAGCAGGATTTTTCCAAAAAACTCAATGAAATGAGCAGCGTCAAAAAGGTCATCGGCGTCGTCAGCGGCAAGGGCGGCGTCGGCAAATCCCTCGTCACCAGCCTGCTGGCCGTCAGTATGCAGCGGCTGGGCTACCGCACCGCCATCCTGGATGCCGATATCACCGGCCCCAGCATCCCGCAGGCATTCGGCCTTCGGGAAAAGATCGAAACCCTCGGCGATGTTATGCTGCCTGCTGTTTCCCGCTTCGGCACCCAGGTCATGTCCATCAATCTGCTGCTCGAACGGGAAAGCGATCCCGTCGTCTGGCGCGGCCCGGTCATTGCCGGGGCGGTGGGCCAGTTCTGGACCGATGTGTACTGGAAGGATGTCGATTTTATGTTTGTCGATATGCCCCCCGGCACCGGCGATGTCCCTCTCACCGTATTCCAGTCCCTCCCCGTGGATGGCATCATCGTGGTCACCACGCCGCAGCAGCTCGTCGGCATGATCGTGGAAAAAGCGGTAAAAATGGCTGAGATGATGAAGGTTCCGGTTCTGGGCCTCATCGAGAATATGAGCACCTACACCTGCCCTGATTGCGGAAAGCAGCATGCTATTTTCGGCGAAAGCCACCTTGATAGCATCGCGGCGGAGCACCACATTCCGGTGCTGGCCCGCCTGCCGATCCAGCCCGCGCTCGCCTCACTGATGGATACCGGTACCATCGAGCTGTTTGAGGGCGACTTTATGCAGCCCGCCGCCGACCGTCTTTGTGCCCTGCTGCCCCGCTGAAAGGAGATTGACCCTATGATCCTCACCATTGATATCGGCAACTCCAATATCTGCTTTGGCGTCTACGAGGGCAAAAGTGCCCTCTTTACCGCCCGCGCCAAGACGGACCCCCTGCGTACCGAAACGGAATACGCCGTCCTTCTCTCGCAGATCTTCCGTCTGCATCAGTCCGATCCGGCCCAGCTTACCGGCGCGGCCATCTCCTCGGTCGTACCGGCGCTCACCGCCGTATTCCACGATGCCGTCCGCATCCTCGGCAATGGCCATATCCCCACCATTGTGGTTGGCCCCGGGGTCAAAACCGGCCTTAATATCCGTATCGATGAACCCGCTTCCTTGGGTGCGGACCTGGCCTGTACCGCTGTGGGCGCGGCGGAAAAATACCCCCTGCCAGCCATCATCATCGATTTGGGCACCGCTACCAAAATCACCGTCGTCACCGAGGACCGCAGCTTTATCGGCGGCGCTATCCTCCCTGGCGTCAAGATCTCGCTGGAGGCGCTTTCAGGGTCGGCCTCGCTGCTGCCCTCCATCGGTCTCGGTACCGGTAAGATCAAGACCATCGGTAGCAATACGGTGGATTGTATGCTCTCCGGTGTGGTGCTGGGCACCGCCTGTATGGTGGATGGCCTTATTGAGCGCTACCGAGAGGAACTGGGCGAAGTTCCTACTGTGGTGGCCTGCGGCGGCCTTTCCCCGGCTATCGTGCCGCATTGCCGCACCAACATCATCCTCGATCAGGATCTGCTGCTGGATGGCCTTTTGGCCATCTACCGCCGCAACGCCCCGCCCAAACAGCACTGAACCGTACATTTTGCCCCCTCCCGCTTTGGGTGGGGGCTTTGCTTTTTCCTGGTACGGCTTGCGCGGGGCAGGGGATAGGGGCGCAGCCCCGGCAGCGCTTCGCGCCGCCGAAGCGGACTTCGTCCGCTTGCCCGCCTCCTGCAGGCGGGCTGCGCCCCTTTCGCTTTCCCTCCTATCCCACCATCCGTTCGGCCAAAGCCCGCCCCTCCCTTGCGGCAGCCAGTGCCATTATGTTATATTAAGATGAAGTGGATTGGTAAATCAGTTTTACGGAGGGAAGCAAGTGAACATAATAATTCGCAGGATGAAAAGCAGCGATGCCGACGCGCTGTACCGCCTGTTGTCCGATCCGGAGGTAATGCGCTATTTGGAGCCGCTCTATGATAGGGCGCAGACCGAGGCATTTCTGCACCGCGCGGGATTATCCGAGCCGCCGCTTGTGTATGCCGCCGAAGAAAACGGACGCTTTATCGGCTATGTCATTTATCATCCATACGATGAGGAAAGCATCGAAATTGGCTGGGTGCTTTTCCCAGCGTACTGGGGGCGCGGGTACGCGTCAGCGCTGACGGATCAGCTCATTTGCAGAGCAAAACAGGAGCATAAGAGCATCGTTATCGAGTGCATTCCAGAGCAGAAGGCAACGGATCGAATCGCAATAAAAAAGGGCTTTCGTTATTGCGGGGTCTGTGATGGGTTAGCTGTCTATCGCCTTGTGTGACCCCCTCTCCCCAAGCCACCCATTTCGCCCCATTTGCCCCCTTGCATTTTGCCCCCTCATCTGTTATGATATGTCGCGGAAGCCGCCCCTACCGCACCGGCAGCGGAGTCGCTTCCTAAAATTTTGCGCTGTATCCCACATCCGCCGCAGGCCCCGCCGGTCACGCTTTTGCCACGGGGCGTATCCCAGAAGGGAACGCCACCCGCCGCAATGATAAAGCGTCCCGTGTGCCGCCGTACCTGGCAAAGGAATAGCAGCAAGGAGGATTATCATGTCAAGTTCCGCCAACCGCACCCGTACCCTTACCACACTCGGCATTCTTACCGCCATCATCCTGGTGATGACCTTCACCCCCCTCGGCTACATCAAAACCATGGGTCTGGAGATCACCCTCCTGCACATTCCCGTCATCCTCGGCGCGGCCCTTACCGGCCCCGCCGGCGGCATGGTGCTAGGTGCAGTGTTTGGCTTCACCAGCTTCTTTCAGTGCTTCGGCCTAAGCACCTTCGGCACCACCCTGTTCAGCATCAATCCCGCTGGCACTTTTATCGTCTGCGTGATCCCCCGCATCCTGCTGGGACTGGTTGCCGCCTACATCTACCGCGGCTTCGATCACCTCACCGGCAAGTGGAGCGGCACCATCACCGGTGCACTGGCCACCATCTGCCATACGGCAATGTTCATGGGCACGCTGGCGATCTTCTTCTACACAAGTGACTATCTTCAGGGCTTCGCCGCTATGATGGGCACCACCAATGTCTTTGCGTTCATCATCGCCTTTGTCGGCCTGCAGGGCCTCCTGGAGATCATCCTCGCCGCCATCGTGGTCGGTGCGCTGGTCCCCATCATCAAAAAGACCCGCCGCGTCTGATTTTCACTTACCCCAATAAAATAGCACGCAAAAAAGAGGCATCCGCTGTGGGTGCCTCTTTTCTCGTTTCTGCAGGGCTTTGGTTCGGCCGCAGGCCCCGATGCTCCGCATCGGCCCCGCCCGCTGCGCGGCGAGGTGCCCGGGCGGCCTGCGGCCGCCCTCCCGCCCAGTTCTATTCTTAGTCCAGCGGATGCTCCAGCGCCATAAAGGCCCCCTTCACATCCTCCCCGGCCGGGTAATGATACTCCTCGTCATGCTCCGTCTCGGGGTCGCCCACCCGGTGCGTCGGGATAAAGATCGGAATGGGGCAGTCGTCCACCGCCTTGATGACCCGCGCGCGGTTCTCCTCGGTATCCTCCAGCGCCAGCGCCGCCAGCAGCGTCGGGGTGGTAAAGTGTTCCCCATAGGGAATGCGGATCACCGTCTCCCATACCTCCCGCTCAAAGTCGCTCCCGCCGGGCGCCAGCGGCAGCGTAAAGATGACCCGGTGCCCGGTCCAGTATTCCTGTATCTGCTGGAAGCCCTTCTTCAGCAGCGGGGTCTCCTCCTCATCACAGTCCACCTCCAAACCGTCACCGAAAATCAAACGGCTCAGTGCGTAGTCGTCATTCTCCACCAGCGTGATCCACCCCGGCCCCAGCTCCTTGGTAAACTTCTTCATGTCCATTCCTCCCTGAATATACTATTCGTATATATTTTATAATATTATACCTACCTTGCGGCAGCATACGGCGGCTTGACGAAAATCGCCGCTGGCTGCGTTGCCCTCCCAAGGCAACAGCCCGTCTCCGCCGGGCAACAGCCTTGCTTCGGTCTGCCTTGCCATCATCCGATTTTCCCCCGCGCCGCCTCACTTGCAGTATTTCCGGAAGATCTCCAAATACCGGTCGCCAAAGGAAACCAGTGTCACATCGTCCAGCGGCAGCACCAGCGGATCAGAAAGCCAGTTGCCCAGCGCGTCCACCCGCTTCATGGTCAGGTAGCGGCTGTCTACCTTCATCAGCCGCCCCAGGAAGTACAGCGATTCCTCCGGGTTGCCCTCGCACTCCACCGCGGCCCAGCCGCCGTATTGGGCCATAATGCCCTCCAGCAGCTCCTGCCAGCCGCGGCAGGCAAAGCCCGGCACCTTTACGGCGTCGTACAGCTTCTCTCCGGCCATCACCTTTTTCAGGAACGGCACATCGTCCATCTGCTCCACCTCGGTAATATCCCCGGTGCGCAGGGCGCAGTAGCCGTCCAGCACAAAGTTCGTCTGCCGCTGCAGCACCACCAGCTCGTTTTCCACCGCTACCGGCACCCCGGCATATTCCGGCGCCACCAGCTCATCCCGGTACAGCACCATCATGTTCTTTTGCTGCATCGCTTTCTGCAGCAGGTCCTTTTCCTGCATATCATGTCCCTCCCTGGGAGCGTCCCATCTTGGCCAGCTCCCATTCCTTCAGCTCTTTCAGTTCGTTATAGATCGCCGCATAGCTGCGGTGCCGGCTTTCGGGGATCAGCCCCTCCCGCACCGCCTCCAGCACGGCGCAGCCCTGCTCGGTGCGGTGGCTGCACCCGGTGTAGCGGCAATGGTCCTTGTATTTCTCCATCTCGGGGAAGCACTCCGCCAGCTCCGCCGCCGGCATCGGCTCCGCTTTCGCGAATTCCAGCGCCGAAAATCCCGGGGTATCGCACAGCCAGCCGCCGTGCCCATCGGGGAACAGTTCCACATGGCGGGTGGTATGCCGTCCCCGCCCCAGCTTTTTGCTGATCTCCCCGGTCGCCAAGTTCAGCTCCGGGTACAGCCCGTTCATCAGGCTGCTTTTCCCGGCGCCGCTGTTGCCGCAAAAGGCCGTGATCCCGCCCTTCAGCAGCTCGGCCGCCGCCTCCAGTCCCTCACCGGTGCGGTTGTTCACCACGGCAGTGGGGTAGCCCGCCTTGCGGTAGATCTCCGCCCAGGGGGTCGGGTCGGCCAGGTCAGGCTTTGTAAAGATCATCACCACCGGGATGTCCCTGCGGGCCGCAATCGCCGTCAGCTGGTCAATGACCAGTGCGTTGGGGGCCGGGTCGGCCAGGGATACCACCATCGCCAGCCGGTCAAGATTGGCCACCGGCGGGCGCTGCAGAGTATTTTTCCGCGGTTCTATGGCGGTGATGCTCCCGCAGCCGGGCTCGGTCGGTTCAAAGCTGCAGCGGTCGCCCACCAGCAGGGTGGTCGCATCCTTGCGGAAGATCCCCCGTCCGCGGCACTCGGTTCTGGTTCCGTCCTCACCGATGACGGTATAAAACCCGCCCAGCGAGCGCAAAATCAGCCCCTCCATTTATTCACCGAAGGACGCCGAATAGTCGGCTGTCCAGTAGTATTGCCCGGTCGTGAAATCCACCGAAGCACTCTTATACACCACCCCGTCGATCAGCACATCCACCATGCAGGTACCGCTGCCCTGCAGGGCAATCGAAATCAGACGGGTATTCTGCGGCTCTATCACCTCGCTGTAAACGGTCTGACCGTTCAGTACGGCGGTCACATTCACCGTTCCGGGCAGGTCGGGCGGGGTGGTTTGCAGCGTTACGGTGGCCTCGCCGTTGACATTGGCATTATCCACCGTTCCCACCACCAGCGTCACCTTGCCGCCGATGGGCACCATGCTGGGGGAGGCCGGGGTCTGGCTCACCACCAGGCCGTCATACTGGTAGTCGGTCAGCTGATAGGTCACCGTTACCTCAAACTGTGCATCCCGCAGCGTCTGCACGGCCGTCTCCTCGGGATAGCCCAGTACCTCCGGCACCTGCACCTTTTCCTTATCGCTGCCGGTGCTGACATACACCACCACGGTGCTGCCCGCCGCAACGCTCTGTCCGGCATCGGGGCTGGTACGCACCACGCTGCCCTCCGCCACGGTATCGCTGGAAATCTCGCTGGGGGAATATTTAAGGCCCATGCCGACGAGCTTGGCATAAACGGCGGTGGCCTCCTGGTTGGTAAAGGTCGGGATGGTCACCATTTTGCTGCCGGCGCTGACCCAAACCTGCACCGTGCTGCCTTTTTTCACACTGGTGCCGGCATTGGGGCTCTGGCGGTAGATCTGTCCCTCGTCATAGTCGGCGTTGTAGTCCTCGCTCTCCAGCTTTATCTTGATGCCGGGGTAGGCCCCGTTGGAGGAGGCGGCGGTAAAGTCCACCCCGACCAGGTTCGGCAGGGGGATATCCTCCACCGACTTGAAGGGCTGATAGATCTGGAACATCACCAGTACAAAGAGGATGCTGGCCGCCAGCACACCGCAGGTCACGGCAAACAGCTTGGAAAGCGGGGTGGTCAAACGGCTTTGCAGCCGCTTGCGCAGCGGCTCCCGGTTCTTTTCCCCGCCGCTTTTTTTCTCGGAAAAGACCGGCACGGCGGCCTTTTTCTGCTTTACGGCATAGGCCGGGAAGGTCGTTTTGGGGTCGGCCAGCCACCGCCGCAGGTCGGATATCATCTCGCCGCAGTTCTGGTAGCGGCAGTCGGGGTCCTTGGCCATGGCATGCAGGGTGATCTGCTCCAGTCCCACCGGCACATTGGGGTTGAGGCTCCGCAGCGCCTTGGGGTTCTGCTCCACCTGCTGCAGCGCCACGCTGATGGGCGACTCGGCATCAAAGGGCAGCTTTCCGCACAGCATCTCAAAAAGGATGACGCCCACCGAGTAGATATCGGTCCGCTGGTCCACGGCGCCGCCCAGGGCCTGCTCCGGGCTGATGTAGTGCACCGAGCCGATGGCGTTCCCATCGATGGTACGGCTTTGGCTCATGGCAAAGCGGGCAATGCCGAAGTCCATCACCTTGACCTCGCCCTTTTCGGTCACCATGATATTCTGCGGCTTGACATCCCGGTGGACGATGCCGTTTTCATGGGCGCACTGCAGGGCGGTCAGCACCAGCCCGGCAATATTGGCGGCGGTGCGGCCGGGGATCGGCTTTTTGCGTTCGATGTATTCCTTCAGGGTGATGCCGCTGACATACTCCATCACCAGATAGGGGTTGGGGACATCCAGCACCACATCGTAGATTTTGACGATATTGGGGTGAGAAAGGGCATTGATGGCCCGGCTTTCATTGCGGAAGCGCCGCAGATATTCCTCATCGGCGGCATATTCATCCCGCAGTATTTTTACCGCGACGGTACGCAGCGCCTCGGCATCAAAGGCCCGGTAGACATTGCACATGCCGCCTACCCCCACCAGCTCCTCGATGAGATAGCGGTCTCCCAGCTTGGTTCCCAGTATATTTTCCATGTGTTTTGTTCTCCTCTCAACGGTTGTGCATCAGTACGGCGGTGATGTTATCCGGCCCACCGGCAGCATTGGCTTTGTTTATCATTGTGTGAATATCGGCTCCCCGCAGGACCTCCTGCAGGGCTTCGGTCAGCTCTCCCGGCGGCAGCGCATTGTAAAGGCCGTCGCTGCACAGCAGCAGCGCATCCCCGGTTTTCAGGTCTATCACGGTGTAGTCGGGCTGCACCTCCGGCTCCACCCCTATGGCCCTGGTAATGGCGTGCCGATCCGGGTGATGGGCGGCTTCCTCAGGGCTCAGCAAGCCCTGCTGCAGCAGTACCGCCACCGCGGTGTGGTCCTCGGTCACCTGGATCAGCTCCCCCTGCCGCAGCAGGTAGCAGCGGCTGTCGCCCACATTGGCCACCAGCGCCACCCCATCACTGATGACGGCGGCGCAAAGGGTACTGCCCATGCCGGTCAGGGCCCCGCCGCTTTGGCCGCTGCGGGTGTATACCGCCCGGTTGGCCCCAGCGATGGCCGTTTCCAGCAGCAGCCGCAGGCTGCGTTCCTCCATGTGGGACCGCAGGCTGCTTTCGATCATGCGGCGCACCTCCTCGGCAGCAATGCCGGCCGCTATTCCGCCGCCAACTTCGCCCCCCATGCCATCGCATACGACGGCATAGCCGCTTCCCTGGTCAAATACCTCCCCGGCAAAGCGATCCTCATTGGTTTCCCGCACCATTCCGCGGTCTGTCGCTCCGTAGATATGCAGCATCTTTCTTTTCCCCTCCTCGGGAAGTTTTCCGTCTGTCCGGGCTTTGTCCCCGCCCGGCCTTTGCAGGGGGCCGCTCCCAGCACCCCCGCAGCCTCCGCGCCGTCTCGCGGCCCTCACCGGGCGGCCGCTCCCCGGCGCTCATTCCTCGTCACTTCGTACCGTCTCCGGCTTTCCCGGCCTCCGCCCTTCTCAGCTGGCCGCAGGCCGCGGCAATATCGCTGCCCAGCTCCCGCCGGACGGTCGCGTTCAGCCCCAGCGCCCCCAGCCGGGCCGCGAAGCGCTGCACCGCTCCTTTATCCGGCCGTTTGGTGCCGCGTTCCGCCACCGGGTTCACCGGGATCAGATTCACATGGCAGTTTTGCCCGCCCAGCAGCCTCGCCAGCGCCTCGGCATGGGCCGGGCTGTCATTCACCCCGGCGATGAGGGCATATTCGTAGCTGATGCGCCGGCCGGTCTTGGCAAAATAATTTTTGCAGCTTGCCATCAGGCGCGCTATATTATACTGCCGGTTGACCGGCATGATGGAATTTCGAGTTTCATCATCCGCCGCGTGCAGCGAGATGGAAAGGGTCAGCCCCAGTCCCAGCTCCGCCAGCTCGTCAATGCGGTCGCACAGGCCGCAGGTGGAAAGCGAAACATGCCGCAGGCTCAGGTTTCTGCCCTCCGGCGAGGATAGTATCGTCAAAAAATCCAGTACATTGCGGTAGTTATCCAGCGGCTCGCCTATGCCCATCAGCACCAGCGAGGAGATCGGCTCTCCCGCCTGCCGCTCCGCCTCATAGACTTCTCCCAGCATCTCGGCCGGGGTCAGGCTGCGTACCAGCCCTCCCAGCGTGGAGGCGCAGAACTTGCATCCCATACGACACCCCACCTGAGTGGAAATGCAGAGACTCAGCCCATGCTCGTACCGCATCAGAACGGCTTCCACGCAGTTCTGGTCAGGCAGCTCCAGCAGCAGCTTCACGGTTTCATCCAGCTTGCTTTCCAGCCGTCGCCAGGTGGTAAGCACCGTGAGAAAAGCACGCTCCTCCAGCTTTTGCCGCAGGGCGGTGGAAAGATTGGTCATTTCGGCAAAGGAGCCGACCCGTTTTTGGTGGATCCACCGGTAAATTTGTCCGGCGCGGAATTTAGGTTCCCCCAGTGTGCCGGTGACCCATTCGGTGAGCTGCGGCAGCGGCAGGGAAGAGATATCGATTTTTTCCATACCCTTTCGGCTCCTTTCGTGGAATTTTGGCGGGATCAGTAAAGTTCTTTCACTAATACGGCAAAATGGCCGCTTTTTTGCATGTGAAAGGTTAATATTTCACTT
>OKUV01000380.1_pt1 | contig 20545 bp, 21 predicted proteins | sample 1606661 | NCBI WGS metagenome assembly OKUV01 (sample SAMEA3882521, study PRJEB24775) | human gut metagenome | biome: human-associated habitat; feature: intestine environment; material: feces | place: Netherlands | collected 2009/2010
GCATACAGCTAACATAGCTATATGCCCCTGAAAATCGGTTTTAAAGCTTATTTCATGCTGTTTTCGTAAGACTCAATCATCTTTTTAACCATCTGTCCGCCTACAGATCCAACTTCACGAGCTGTAAGGTCACCGTTGTAACCTTGCTTGAGGTTTACGCCAACTTCGTTAGCTGCTTCCATCTTAAATCTTTCAAGAGTCTGTCTACCCTGATCTGAAGTAATACCTTTCATTTTTAACACTCCTTTTTAATTTTTATCGGGTTTGCTTTATTATTATATGACCTCATAACTTAAATATAAGAGGTAATTTTTTCGATAGAGACCATTATTTTCAGCATTGTTTTTTGAAAACATTTGTCATTTTCTATTGAATTACTAAATTGTTTATGATATAATAATGTGTGTAATTATGTGAACATGAGATCGTTTAATAATGGGTGAAAATAAATATGACAACTGAACGCTTTGTTTTTTCTGAAAAATGCTTCGGAAAAGAATTCCAAATGAAAAAATTAAATATAAAATCATTAGTTGTTGTGTGTACATGTGTAATTGCTCTCATCTTTGGCGGATATCTTTATTACGGTGCAAATTATGCTCCGGGATGGCATATCAGAAGATCAGGCGCAGCATTTTATGTTTTAGCCGATACAGGCGAAAGAGCTGTTGGGCTTCATCTTATAGATAATGCGTCATATCTCTTTGATGAAAACGGATACATAATGACCGGATGGCAGGAATATGACGGTGAAACATATTATTTTGGCGAAGACGGCGTCATGCAAAAGGGTACAGTAACGATCGACGGCGTTAAATATCACCTTTCAGATGAATCAGGTATTTTCCGTACAGGTCTTTGTTCAATCAACGGAGAAGAATATTTTTTCGATGATAAAGGTTTTCCTGATACAGGTTTTGCAAATGTTGACGGTAAATATTATTATTATGACTCAGAGGGAAAGAAAATTACCGGATGGGTTGATTTAAATGATATGAAATATTATTTCCTCAGTTCCGGAGAAATGGCTATAGGTTTTTATGAAATTAATGATAAAAGCTATTGCTTTGCTTCAGATGGTCATATGTTTGTCGGCTGGCATAATATTGACGGCAAAAAATATTTGTTTAATGATAAAGGTGTAATGCATAAAGGTTGGAAAAAAGACGGTAAAAAATATATGCATGCCAATGAGAAAACAGGAGCTTTTGATGCCGGATTTGCAAAGATAGATGGAAAAACATATTACTTTGATGAAGATTATCATATGGTCAAAGGATGGAAAACCATTGATAAAAAAAGATATTATTTCTCTGAAGTCGGTGTGATGAAAACCGGTTGGTTTGAATATGAGGGTAATAAATATCATTTTAACAGCAAGGGCGCCGCAGATAAAGGCTTTACAAAAATAGACGGCGAAACTTATTATTTTAACGGAAAATATAAGCTGCTCACAGGCTGGCAGAGCATCAATAATAAATTGTATTATCTGGGACAGGCAGGAGTTGCCGCTTCAGGAATTTTTGAGGATAACGGTCAAACTTATTATTTTGATCCTAAAGATCATGCCGCAGTTAAAGGTCTGGCAAAGATTAAAGATTATACTGAAGAAGAGAAATCTCAAATCAAAGATTTTTATGCCGAGGCAAAAATTTTGGATAAAGCCTCTATAGGCGAACTGGAAATTGATGAGCTTTCATTGCTGCCAAGTCTTGAACAAAAGTATAAAAGCGGAACATATGATGAATTTATGCTTAAAGCCTATAAATTGATGGGCAAAAAACTGTTTGGTCAGGCATATTTTAATGATGACTATGAAATGGAAACAGGCTGGCGGGATATCAGCGGTTATAAATTCTATTTTGATGAGGAAACAGGCGAAAAAGCCACAGGCTGGAAAACTATTAAAGGAAAAACTTATTATTTCGGCTTATGCGGTGCCGCCGCTGTGGGAAGTATGGAAATTGACGGGAATCAGTATACTTTTTCCGACGACGGCGTTATGTCCGACGGTTTAGTTGAAATAGACGGCAAATATAAGCATGCGTCGGAAAACGGTTCTGATAAGGATACCGTCTGGACCGTCAGCGACTTTGCTGAAATCGATGGTTATACATATTACTTTGACAGAAACGGTTTTGCAGTAAAAGGCTGGCAGGATATTGACGGCAAAAAATATTATTTTGATGATAAATATAGATTAGTCAGAGGAATCTTTAAATCTCATGATCAGTATTATTATATGTCTCTAAATGGTATGGAAACTGATAAATGGGTAAATACCGATGAAGGTACTTATTATTTCGGAAGTAACGGTCAGGCTTATAAAGGCTGGAAAACCATAAATGGGTTTGAATTTTATTTCGGTAACGACGGTAAAATTCAGCGTGAGTGGACGACTATCGACGGCAAAAAATATTTTCTTCAGAATGGTGTTAAAACCCTCGGACCTATCTATATCGACGGAGTTTATTATAACTTCGGAGAACATGGATATCTTAAAGCCGGCTGGGTTACTTGGAATACCTATAGGTATTATAATAATAAAAACGGCGAACCATATACTAATTGTACAAAAACTATCAATGGCAAAAAATATTCATTTGACAGCATGGGCATAGCTTTATTGCAGTAATACTTTTTGGGAGGATGACAGTTTTATGTTAGATTTAAAAAATAAAATGCTTATAGAGGCTGATAATAAAAATATTTCTTATATGGGACGTGTGGACTTTTCTGATCCGAAATCTCCATTAATAATTTTTGCAGGCTCCAATATTTCTATACGATTTAAAGGTACAGCTGTGGGTGCAGTAATTGTCAATCACCATTTTTATAATATAATGGATCTCGGAATAATTATAGACGGTAAAGAGGATAAAATAAGATTTGATGAGAATGAAAAAGAAATATATCTTAATATTGCCGAAAATCTTGAAGATACAGAACATGAAATAGTTTTGTTTAAAAGACAGGACGCAACCCATTATTTCGAGTTTAAAGGCTTTGCTGTTGACGGAGAGGTTCTTCCTGCAATCCCAAAGCCTTTGAGAAAAATTGAATGTTACGGTGACTCTGTTTCAGCAGGTGCAGTGTGTGAAGCAGTAGATTATACTGCACAGTGCGACCCTGAAAATCATGACGGAATTTATGATAATGCATGGCATTCCTATTCAATGATAACAGCCAGAAATTTGGGAGCAGAAATCAATAACGTTGCACAGGGCGGAATTGCGATTTTTGACGGCACAGGTTATTATCATGCACCCGATTTTATAGGTATGGAATCAGCTTATGATAAGCTTTGTTACTTCCCTGAAGGCAAAATAACAAGTTGGGATTTTAAAAAATATATTCCCAATGTGGTGATTTTTGCAGTGGGACAAAATGATTCTCATAATGAAGGTCATGAAGATTTCAATATTAATGATCCGGAATATAGATTGAAATGGAAAAATGCATATAAAAAGATAATATGCGATTTGAGAACTAAATATCCAAAAGCAACCTTCGTTTTGATGCTCACAGTGCTCATGCATGATAAGGGCTGGGACAGCGCAGTGTCTGAAATTGCTGACGAGCTGAATGACAAGAAAATTCACTATCTTAAATTTAAACGTGCCGGAAAAGCAACCCCAGGTCATCCAAGACTTCCTGAACAGTATGAAATGGCACAGGAACTTACAGCTTTTATCTCAAGCCTTGGAGATTCTGTCTGGGAGTAAAATCTGTAAAGTAATTCTAATCTCAATAATTACGCTTGTGAGTGAAAAAATAAAATTATCGGGATAATATTTAAAAAAATAAAAGAGGTAAAACAAATGGATAAGAGGCTTTTATTTGTGTTTAATCCGTTTGCAGGAAAAGGACAGGTCAAGGATAACCTTTGCGACTTAATTGATATCTTTACAAAAAACGGATTTGAAGTAACATCATATCCAACCCAGTCTCCTATGGATGGCTATAAAAAGGTGAGGGCTGATGCGGCTGACTATGATTTGATTGTGGCGTCTGGCGGCGACGGAACTCTTAGTGAAGTTGTAAAAGCGTTGATGGAACAGGAAACAAAAATACCCTTGGGATATATCCCCGCAGGTTCAACCAATGACTTTGCTTCAAGCATGGAGATACCTAAAAAAATGACTGACGCCGCCCAAGCAATTATGAACGGCGTGCAGTTTGATTATGATGTCGGTGAGTTTAACGGACAGTATTTTGTGTATGTTGCAGGATTCGGAGCATTTACCGATGTGTCCTATGAAACACCGCAAAATGCTAAAAATACCTTTGGTCATGCAGCCTATGTTATGGAAGCAATAAAAAGACTCCCGAAGATTTCAGGTCAGGATATGATTGTCGAGCATGACGGCGAAAGAATTGAGGGTAATTTCATTTTGGGATTGGTTTCTAATACCGTTTCAGTAGCAGGCCTTAGAAAACTTATCGCTGACGGAGTATGCTTTGACGACGGACTGTTTGAAATAACTTTGGTGAAAACCCCGTCAAATCCTATTGCACTTCAAAAAACAATAGCTGATGCTTTGTTTAATAAACTCACAAACGAAAAGTGTTTTATCACGTTTAAAACATCAAGAGTAAAGTTTATCAGTAAAAATGAAGTGCCATGGACATTAGACGGCGAGTCAGGTGGCGCACATAAAGAAGTTGAAATCATTAATCATAAGCAGGCTCTGAGGTTAATGATTGCACCGGATGATAAAACTGCAGAGCAAAAGCTGGTTAATTCTTTAGAAACTAATAATGAATAAAAAAGCGGCAGAGTAATTTCTCTGCCGCTTTTATGTTATTATAAGCTTATTAATCAATTTTAACAATCCAGTTGAAAGTATCTTCAATAGTACCCCATTGAATACCTGTGAGTGTGTCATAAAGCATCTGTGAAACAGATCCGATCTCGTTGTTGTTGATTGTCATAATCTTGTCACCCCATTTAAGATGACCAACAGGAGAAATAACAGCAGCTGTACCTGTACCGAATACTTCGTCAAGCTTTCCGTCATCATATGCCTGAGCAATCTCTTCAATGGAAATTCTTCTTTCAGTAACCTTATATCCCTTGCTCTTGCATATTTCAATAGCTGATTTTCTGGTGATTCCGGGAAGAACAGAGCCTGTGAGCTGAGGTGTAATAACTTCTCCGTCAATTACAAAGAAAATGTTCATTGAACCAACTTCTTCAACATATTTCTGTTCAACACCGTCAAGCCAAAGTACCTGTTCATAATCCTGTTCGTGTGCTTCTTCCTGTCCCTTGAGAGAAATAGCATAGTTAGCAGCAGTCTTGGCAAATCCCGTGCCGCCTCTTACTGCTCTTACATATTTCTTTTCAACATAGATTTTAACAGGGTTAAGTCCTGTTGAGTAGTAAGCTCCCGAAGGAGAAAGAATAATCATAAATAAATAGTGATCAGCAGGCTTTACACCAACATAAGGATCTGTTGCAATAATAAACGGTCTTATGTAAAGTGAAGCACCTTCAGTGTGAGGAACCCAGTCCTTTTCAATTTCAATCAGCTTTTTCAAAGCAAAAAGCATATCTTCTTCATTTATTTCAGGAATAACCATTCTTTCATTAGAAACATTCATTCTTTTGAAGTTTTCATCAGGTCTGAAAAGCTGAACGCTGCCGTCAGCAGTACGATAAGCCTTTAATCCTTCAAAAATTTCCTGTCCATAGTGAAGACACATAGAAGCAGGCGAAAGAGATAAATTGCCGTAAGGTACAATTCTTGCGTCATGCCAGCCCTTGCCCGTGTCATATTCCATAACGAACATATGATCGGTAAAGATGTGACCGAAACCGAGCTTTGTTTCGTCAACGGGCTTTGCCTTAGGTGTTTTAGTTTTCTCAATTTTGATTTCCATTGTAAAAACATTCCTTCCTGAAAGCGATTTTCTCGCCGTAATTTCCGCCATAGCGGCAGCTCGTCTGCCTTATGCAAGCGAAATACCGTTTCCTTTCAGCATCTGTCCGATGAAAGCACAGGAAAATTATGTATGCTTGCAGTACCGACTAATTGTACAAAGAAAATTATAGCACTATTCTTGCAAAAGTTCAATATCTTTTTCACATTATTTGAATTTTTTGAGCGGATTTCTTTCATCAAAAGTCCGTGCGTATATTATTATGCAAATAAATCGGTCCGATGCCTGTTGAATGGCACCGGACCGATCGCAATATTTCAGGTTACTGCTTGTTTGACATTTCGTAGGATTCGATCATCTTCTTGACCATCTGACCGCCGATTGAACCTGCCTGCTTTGAAGTAAGGTCGCCGTTGTAGCCGTTGTCCTTAAGGGGTACGCCTACTTCGCTTGCAGCCTGCATCTTGATGCTGTTTAATGCTGCCTTGTTCTTTTTATTGGTACTAGCCATTGTTGTTTTCCTCCGTATTTGTTATGCAGGTCCTTTTGACCTTGCAATATTATTATGTTCGGAGATTTTTTAAATATCAAATGAAATTTTTGGTGAAAAATCAGAATGCAGAAAATACGGCAAACCGTTCTGATTTTGCAAATTACATTGCAATCAGAATTCATCTGTGTTAAAATTAATTAACATATTTTTACGGAGAAATCGCTATGCCTACAGAACTCGAAACCATGAAGCACGCCAAGGAATACATAGACAAGCTCGCAAACGGAATAGGCCCTTTTAGCGATAAGCCTGTGCCGGACGGCGATATTATCAATAACGTCAAGCTGTCACGATGCTTTTTCTACATTTCGGGAATACTTGAAAAGGTGATAACGGCGGAGAGGCGGCTAAGCCGCAAGTCACCGAAGCTGTAAGGCCGCATAAGCGTGGCAGTGTGGTAATAACCGACGAGGCACGGGCAAAATTCAGATGTTTTATAAACGAAGTGTCGCTGTCAACCTTTACCGATATGATAAACAAGCATATTGACAGCGATGTTTCCGTAAAGCTGAAAGGCTCTGCAATTGCCGATTGGCTGACCGTGATAGGCATGCTGACGGAAGAAACACTGCCTAACGGCAAGCTCAAAAGAGTGCCGACCGAAAACGGCATTTCCGAGGGCATACGGCTTAATGAATATTTCACTCCGGGCGGTTTTCCGGGATACGCAATAATGCTCAGCCCTGCGGCACAGCAGTTTGTGCTTGACAACATAGATGCAATAGCGGAAATGAACGGCTTGCCGAGAGAAAAACGTAACAGACTGCCGTTTGAGGTCACAGACGAAATGCGTCAGAAGCTTACTTCCACGGAGAAATTCGTTACGGCAACAGATATAACGCAGAATATCAATTCTTATGTCGATGAAGAAAAGTCGGGTACGCTTAAAACAGGCTCTGTATCAAAATGGCTCGAAGAACAAGGCGTACTTGAAAACACCGAGCTTCCAAGCGGCAGAAAAACCAGACTGCCTACTGAGCAGGGTGTAAAGCTCGGAATAGAAACAAGGCAACGCACCTCACAGCGTGGCGAAGAGTATACGGCGGTTGTCTATTCAAAGCAGGCGCGCCAGTTCAAACGTTCTCAAGGGATGACGCCACTGGAATTCAGACGTAAAGACGGCGACGGAGTCGGAACGGTTGAGTAATTTGCATAAAGACGAAATCTAAAAATTTACATGAAAATTTATATAAAACACTTGTGTTTTTGCAACACACGTATTATAATAAAAACAAAGGAGGGAACGAGATGAAAGCGAGTATCCGACAGATCAGCGAAATGACCGGATTTTCTCCGGCAACTGTATCCAACGCGCTTAACAATAAACGCGGCGTCAACCATGAAACCGCCGCAAAGATTCTCGAAGCCGCCCATGCCTGCGGATATTTATCAGAAGGCGGAAATATCCACAGCATTCGTTTCGTCATTTATAAAGACAGCGGACAGGTCGTTTCCGATACGCCTTTTTTCTCCGCCCTGATCGAAGGAGTCGAGATGGAAAGCCGGGTCGGGAATTTTGAAACGGTGATCTGGAACCTGAACCGGTCTGCGCCGGATTATGACGAACGCTTAAAACAGCTTCTGACCGATCCGACAAGCGGTATCCTGCTTCTGGCAACCGAGTTGGATGAAGAAGAAGCCGCTAAGTTCAAAAGCGCGCTGGCACCGGTCGTTGTACTGGATAACTGGTTTGAAAACTCCTCTTTCAACTCTGTCCTGATCAGCAACACCGATTCGACCTGTGCCGCAGCCGAGTATCTGATCGCAAATGGTTATAAGGAAATCGGATACCTGAAAAGCAACATTAACATTAAAAACTTCTTCTACCGCCAGGAAGGATATGAACGGGCGCTTAAAGCACATGGACTTGAGATCCCGGAAAACGGGCTGATTTCTCTGCCTCCGACGATGGACGGGGCAAGAGTACAGATGAACCGTTTGCTTTCCGCCGGGATCAGGCTTCCCGAAGCACTCCTAGCCGATAACGATATCATTGCTCTGGGCGCGATGAAGGCCATGCAGGATCACGGGATCCGGATCCCTGAGGACGTATCGATCATCGGGTTTGATGATCTTCCGTTTTGCAGCATCACGACCCCCGGCCTGACCACCATTCATGTTTATAAACAGGAAATGGGACGCACAGCCGTCCGAAGGCTTCTGGAACTGATCCGGAACGGCGACCGGTTTGTGACCAAATCTCAGATCTGTACTGAGTTTGTTGAGCGGGGAAGCGTGTGCAAACGCACTGACTGACCGCTTATGATAAATGCCGACAGTCTCTAATTTCAGAAAGGAAGGAATTTTTATGACTCCTGCAAAAATAAAAATCGGTTATGCACCGACCAGACGCAGTATCTTTTCCGCGCCTGCAGCTATTGAATACCGCAATCTGACCGCAGATCGTCTGCGCGAACTGGGCGTGGATTTTGTTGACATCACCGATATCAATAAAGAAGGGCTTCTCTACGATGACAACGATCTGCCCGCAATTGTGGAAAAATTCAAAGCCGAGAAGGTTGACGGTATCTTCTTCCCTCACGGAAACTTCGGCACCGAGTACGAGGTCGCAAGACTGGCCAAGGAAATGAATCTTCCGGTTCTGCTCTGGGGTCCCCGCGATGAATGTCCCGATCCCGAAACCGGCGTCCGCCTGAGAGATTCCCAGTGCGGCCTGTTCGCAACTGGTAAGGTTCTCCGCCGTTTTCGCGTACCTTTCACCTACATGACCAACTGCAACCTGACCGATCCCGAATTTGAGCGGGGAATCAAGGACTTCCTTGCCGTCTGCAATATCGTCCGCACCTTCCGTCATACCCGCATCCTTCAGATCTCGACCCGTCCGTTTGACTTCTGGAGCACGATGTGCAACGAAGGTGAGCTGCTTGAGAAATTCAACATCCAGCTTTCGCCCGTTCCGATGACCGAACTGGTTCAGAACGTCAACAAGGCAAAAGAGGAAAAAACGCTGGTCGAAGCCTGCGTCGCTTATATGCGAATGAAGATGGACATCCACGTCACCGAGGACGAGCTTTACAATGTAGCCGCTATGAAAGTTGCGATCGAAACGATGGCAAAGAAATACGGTTGCAACGCCGCTGTTATTCAGTGTTGGAACGCCCTTCAGGATGAACTTGGCGTTATGCCCTGCTGTGCAAACTCCCTGCTCTTTGATGAAGGCTTCCCGGTCGTCTGTGAGACCGATATCCACGGTGCGATCACTTCTCTGCTGATTCAGGCTGCCGGTATGGACGAGCATCCCGTATTCTTTGCTGACTGGACGGTTCGCCATCCTACCAACGACAACGCTGAGCTGCTTCAGCACTGCGGCCCCTGGCCCCTTTCTCTTGCTAAAGAGCGTCCTCAGCTGACCTATCCGCTGGCATTTGATTACCCCGGTGCGGTTGCTGCCGAGTGCAAACACGGCAACGTTACCCTCTGCCGTTTTGACGGCGACAACGGCGAATACAGCCTGCTGCTCGGTACCGCTAAAGGTATTGACGGTCCTTACACCAAGGGTACCTATCTCTGGGTCGAGGTCAAAAACTGGAAGAAGCTGGAGGCAAAGATTGTCGAAGGCCCCTATATTCATCACTGTGCCGGTATTCACGGCGATGTTGTCGCGAGACTTTACGAAGCCTGCAAATACATCGGCGTCAAGCCCGACCTTTATGACGATAACGACGAAGAAATCAAAGCATATCTTCGCGGCGAATAAATGAAGGAGAGCCGGGAGAAAAGAGTATCTCTTCCGACTCCTGATCAGAAAAGGACACAGACTTATGAACCTGAAAGCAAACTCTTACAAACTGCGTCAGGATATCCTCGATATCGTTTACCACGCAAAGGGCGGACATATCGGCGGTGACATGAGCGTAATCGATACGCTCAACGTCCTGTATAACAAGCAGATGAATGTTACTCCCGAGAATTTTCATGATCCCGATCATGACCGCTTTATCCTCAGTAAAGGTCATACGGTTGAGGCACTTTACGCGGTTCTCTGCCAGAAAGGATTCTTCCCCCGCGAGGATTTGAAAACGGTTTCCCAGTATCTCTCCAAGTACATCGGTCACCCCAACAATAAAGTCAATGGTATCGAGATGAACTCCGGTTCTCTCGGCCACGGTCTGTCGGTCGCGATCGGTATGGCACTCGCCGGTAAGATGGACAAGCGCGATTACCGCGTATATGTTGTCATGGGTGATGGTGAGCTTGCCGAAGGAAGCGTCTGGGAAGGCGCCATGGCCGGCGGTCACTATAAGCTGGACAATCTCTGCGCCGTCATTGACCGAAACCGTCTCCAGATCTCCGGCACGACCGAATATGTTATGAACCAGGAAAGCCAGGAAGAGCGTTGGGCGACCTTCGGTTGGCACGTCATCTCAATCGACGGAAACGATGTTGATGCGTTGGATCGTGCATTTGACGAAGCAAAAGCCACCAAAGGCAAACCCACCCTGATCGTTGCCAACACCACGAAGGGCTGCGGCGTATCCTTTATGGAAAATAAAGCTGCATGGCATCACAAAGTTCCGACTCCCGAAGAATACGAACAGGGTATGGCGGAACTGAAAGCAAAGGAGGCTGCGGCAAATGAATAAGATTGCGAATAAGCAGGTGATCTGCGAAGTTCTGATGGAAAAGGCTAAAGAGGACAGAGACGTTGTTGTTCTCTGCTCCGACTCCCGCGGAAGCGCTTCGCTGACTCCGTTTGCCGATACATATCCCGACCAGTTTGTTGAAGTTGGCATCGCTGAGCAGAGCCTGGTTTCGATCTCTGCCGGTCTTGCTAAATGCGGCAAAAAAGCCTATGCGGCTTCTCCCGCATGCTTCCTCTCGACCAGAAGCATGGAACAGGCGAAGGTTGACTGCGCTTATTCCCATACCAATGTTAAGCTGATCGGTATTTCGGGCGGTGTTTCCTACGGCGCGCTCGGCATGACCCATCATTCGGCGACCGATATTGCTGACATGGCATCGATCCCCGGAATGCGCGTTTATCTTCCTTCCGACCGTTTCCAGACCCGTAAGCTGATGGAAGCGCTTTATCAGGACGATCAGACCGCTTATATCCGCGTCGGCCGCTACGCCGTTCCGGATGTTTACTCGGAGGACAACTGCCCCTTTGAGATGGATAAAGCGACCGTTATCGGCGAAGGGACGGATGTTGCCATCATCGCCTGCGGTGAAATGGTAGAAGCAGCCGTTGCCGCTTCCAAAGAACTGAATGAGCAGGGGATCTCCGCCGGTGTGCTCGATATGTACTGCGTCAAGCCGCTGGATGAACAGGCAGTTATCCATGCAGCTGAAAAAGCAAAAGCTGTAATCGTAATCGAAGAGCATACCCGGATCGGCGGACTCGGTTCAATGGTCTGCCAGATTGTCGCAGCCAATGCTCCCCGTAAAGTCACCTGCATGGGCCTGCCCGATGCTCCTGTTATCACCGGTAATTCCCGCGAGGTCTTTGACTATTATCATCTGAATAAAGACGGTATCATTGCTGCCGCAAAAGAACTGTTAAAATAAGCGACTGTTCCTCCCGCATCGGATCGACATATCCGGTGCGGGAGGGGAAAGGACTGGTTTTCAGCATGAAATATATTCTGGCGATTGACCAGAGCACTTCCGGAACCAAAGCCCTTCTTTTTGACGAAGACGCCCGGCTGATCGGCCGAAGCGACCTTCCGCATAAACAGAAGATTTCAGAAAACGGATGGGTCGCGCATGATCCGATGGAAATCTGGGAGAACACCAAAGGCGTTGCCCGTGCTATTATTGAAAAAACCGGCATCAACAAAGACGAAGTCATTGGCATCGGCATCAGCAACCAGCGCGAGACGGCTCTGGTTTGGGATCGCGATACCGGCCTTCCGGTTTATGATGCGATCGTATGGCAGTGCGCACGCGGTGCAAAGATCTGTGAAGGACTGTCTGATTATGCCGAAATGGTGCGCGAGCACACAGGTCTGCGGCTCTCTCCATATTTCTCTGCGGCAAAGATCGCATGGGTTCTCCGGAACGCTGGCGACCTTTCCGGCAGACACCTTTGCTGCGGCACGATTGATTCGTGGCTCGTCTTTAAGATGACCCACGGAAAAGAATTCCGATGCGATTACTCCAACGCTTCCCGTACACAGCTTTTCAATATCCGTACCCTTTCCTGGGACAGTGAGATCTGCTCGATCTTTGGAATTGACTCGGAGACGCTTCCGACTGTGACCGACTCCGACGGTCTTTACGGTTATACCGATCTTGATGGGTACTTTTCCAAAGAAATCCCGATTCACGGCGTTCTCGGCGACAGTCACGGCGCTCTCTTCGGGCAGGGCTGTCTGACTCCTGGCATGATTAAAGCGACCTTCGGAACCGGCTCCTCCGTTATGATGAATATTGGTGAAAAACCGATCTTCTCTGACGCCGGTATCGTAACCTCGCTGGCATGGAGCATGGGCGGGAAAGTAAACTACGTCTTGGAAGGCAACATCAACTATACCGGCGTCAGAGAAGATCGGTGCTTCCCGCGAATCGGGCTAATTTGCTGCAAAGGCCAATCCCGAGGATACGACCTACCTCGTTCCGGCTTTCTCCGGGCTGGGCGCCCCCTATTGGGACAGTGAGGCAAAGGCCGCAATCGTCGGTATGACCCGCAGCACCGGAAAAGCCGAAATCGTAAAGGCGGCGGAAGAATGCATTGCGTATCAGATCACCGATCTTGTTCTGCTGATGCAGCAGGAGTCCGGTCTGCCGATCACTGAGATCCGGGTAGACGGCGGTCCGACTAAAGACAAATATCTGATGCAGTTCCAGTCGGATATGCTTTCGATCCCGGTTGCAGTTCCGAAAAACGAAGAACTTTCGGGCATCGGCGCAGCTTATGCTGCCGGTTTTGCTCTGGGGCTGTGGGATCAGTCTGTTTATGAAAAAGAAGAACGCACCCGCTATCTGTCGAAGGTGGACGAATCTTCCCGTAAAAAGCGCTATGACGGCTGGAAAGCGGCTGTCGCAAGCGTTCTGACCAAATGACAGGAGTGTAATTATCATGAAATTCTTTATCGACACCGCCAATATTGAATAAATCCGTAAGGCAAACGACATGGGCGTTATCGCTGGCGTTACCACCAATCCTTCTCTGATCGCCAAAGAAGGCCGCGACTATGCGACCGTTCTGAAAGAAATTGCCCAGATCGTTGACGGCCCGATCTCCGGCGAGGTCAAAGCGACCACTGAGGACGCTTAAGGCATGATCGAAGAGGGAAGAGCAATCTATGCGCTCGACCCCAAGCACATGGTCGTTAAGATCCGATGACCGTTGAAGGCTTGAAAGCCATCAAGGTTCTCTCCTCCGAAGGAATTCCGACCAACTGCACGTTGATCTTCTCCGCAAACCAGGCACTTCTTGCTGCAAGAGCAGGTGCTACATATGTATCACCATTCTTAGGACGTCTGGATGATATCTCTACAAGAGGAACAGATCTTATTGCAGAGATCGCAGAGATGTTCGCAGTTGCAGGTATTGAGACAGAAATCATCGCAGCAAGCGTAAGAAATCCGATCCATGTAACAGACTGTGCACTTGCAGGTGCTGACATTGCAACTGTTCCGTACAATGTAATCGTACAGATGACCAAACATCCTCTGACCGACGCCGGAATCGCAAAATTCCAGGCTGACTACAAAGCTGTATTCGGCGAATAAGACCTAAACATGATTGCATAAAAGCTGGAAATATGGTATTGTGAACAAAGTGAACAATAGCGATATTTCCAGCTTTTGATTCCGATCCAACTAAACAAGGAGAAAAGACATGAACAAGTTAGAACTTCAGAAGACGGCCAATGAGATCCGCAAAGGGATCGTCAGCGGCGTTCATGCAGCAAAGGCCGGCCATCCGGGCGGATCTCTGTCTGCAGCCGATATTTTCACGTATCTGTATTTTGAAGAAATGAACGTGGACCCGAAAAATCCAAAAGATCCGGACCGCGATCGTTTTGTACTTTCGAAAGGCCACACAGCGCCGGGACTCTACGCAGCACTGGCTGAAAAAGGTTACTTCCCGAAAGAAGACCTGCTGACCCTTCGCCACCTTGGCTCTTACCTGCAGGGACATCCGGATATGAAACATATCCCGGGCGTTGATATGTCAAGCGGTTCCCTCGGACAGGGAATCTCCGCAGCAGTCGGAATGGCACTCGGTGCAAAACTGCAGAACAAAGCATTTCGTGTTTATACACTTCTTGGCGATGGTGAAATCCAGGAAGGTCAGGTCTGGGAGGCAGCTATGTTTGCCGGAGCAAAACATCTGGACAACCTCGTTGTGATCGTAGACAACAACGGACTTCAGATCGACGGAAACGTAGCAGATGTCAACAGTCCGTACCCGATCGACAAAAAATTCGAGGCATTCAACTTCCACGTAATCAACGTAGCGGACGGCAACGATTTCGATCAGCTGAAAGCTGCATTTGATGAGGCGCGCACCGTAACAGGCATGCCGACCGCCATCATCACAAAGACCGTAAAAGGAAAAGGCGTTTCCTTCATGGAGAACCAGGTAGGCTGGCACGGAAAAGCTCCGAACGATGAAGAGTACGCAATTGCTATGGCAGAACTGGAAAAGGCAGGTGAAGCGTTATGTCAGAAGTAAAGAAAATCGCAACAAGAGAAAGTTACGGTAATGCACTGGTTGAACTTGGCGCAGAGCATGACAATCTGATCGTACTCGACGCTGACCTTGCAGCAGCAACCAAGACCGGTGTGTTCAAAAAAGCATATCCGGACCGTCACATCGACTGTGGTATCGCAGAATGTAATATGATGGGAATCGCTGCCGGTCTTTCCACCACAGGCATCGTTCCGTTCGCAAGCACCTTCGCGATGTTTGCCGCAGGCCGTGCGTTTGAGCAGGTGCGCAACTCTATCGGATACCCGCATCTGAACGTAAAAATCGGTGCTACCCATGCCGGAATTTCCGTAGGAGAAGACGGCGCAACACATCAGTGCAATGAGGATATCGCCCTGATGAGAACCATCCCGGGCATGGTCATCCTGAACCCGGCAGATGATGTAGAGGCAAAAGCCTGCGTGAAAGCAGCTTATGAATACAACGGACCGGTTTACCTTCGTTTCGGACGTCTGGCAGTGCCGGTGATCAACGACAGACCGGATTACAAATTTGAGCTCGGAAAAGGCGTTGTTCTCCGTGAAGGCAAGGATGTCACCATCGTTGCAACAGGCCTTTGCGTAAGCTCCGCTCTGGAAGCAGCAGAGAAACTTGCCGCAGACGGCATTGATGCCAAGATCATCAACATCCACACCATCAAACCGCTGGATGAGGAGCTGATCGTTGCAGCAGCAAAAGAGACCGGCAAAGTCGTAACCGTAGAAGAGCACTCCGTGATCGGAGGACTTGGAAGCGCAGTCTGCGATGCACTGGCAGAGAAATGCCCGGTTCCGGTGAAGAAAATCGGTGTACAGGACGTCTTCGGAGAGTCCGGCCCGGCAGTCGCTCTTCTTGCAAAATACAAACTCGACGGCGAGGGCGTTTACGAGCAGGTAAAAGAGTTCTGTAAATAAGATTTTTCGAAATAAATGACAAAAGAAAACAGGCAGAGGCCACACCGGAAAACGGTGCAGTCTCTGCCTGTTTTGCTGTCTGCAGTTTTTCTTAAAGCAGAAGTTCGCTTGTCCCAGCCGCCTCAAGTTCCCGGCAGGCGAGCAGGATTCCCTGAGAGATGGATTCTGCCATATGGAAAATCGTGGCAAGCCGGGTTGTCTGCAGAAGAAGCTGTTCAAAACTGCCCGATACATTCACAATGCCTGTGATAAAAATATCCCCGACCTCGGGCAGCGTCTTCCCTGCCCCCGCGCCCGGCCGGATCGCCCCGTTTCCGATCGTGATGTATCCCTGATGACGCCGCGAACCAAGCGAAGCATCGATCGCAACGAGCAGTGCCTCCGGGTGGCGGGAATGGATGTACGAAATCCGGTCCGGTAGATTCAGGGCGTGCACCGGGTCATCCAGCGTTCCATAGACATGAAAAACGCGGCTGCAGTACGGCGAAAGCTGGTACCCGATCAGCGGTCCTAAGGAATCCCCAGTGATCCGGTCGCTTCCGATGCAGAGAAATACCAGTTCACGGAATATGCGTCCGTCCTTTTGAATGCAGTAAGAAAACAGCGACGCCAGCTCTTCGCTGGCGCTGCGGCTTCGCTCATTGATGTAGTAAACTTCGGCGTCTTTTTTTCGAAACATGACCGGTACCTGCCTTTCAGAAGAATCATCCACAGTTTAACCGTATATGGTATAAACTATTCCTGCAATGAAAAAAACATGACATGCCCTCTGGTGCAGAAAAACGGGAAAACAGTCGGAAAAAACCGTGACAGCCCTGCCCCAAAACGATCTTTTTCGCGGAACATCCGTGATAAAGTAGGCAAAAAGGGGTGAAAAGCATGATTGAGATTGTCTATAAAGAAAACAAAGAGCAGGCGAACGGCAACGAGGGATACTTTCATCTGCCGAAAAATATCCGCCAGGTCGGTGATACAAACGGCAGGGAGCGGATTTATCTGGAAGATTATGTCGGAACCTTTCTGAAAAAATATTTTTCCGCACCAGAGGGACGTGCCGCCATGCTGTTCGGCGAATTTAAGTGGGCGGACGGAATTTCCTACTTTTTTATCCGCAGCGCGGCCGCGATTCATACGATGGAGCCGGCGCCGAATCACCTGGTCTTCGATGATGCAGTATGGACGGAGGTCCACGATGTGATGGAAAAATATTTCAAAAACCAGCAGATCCTCGGCTGGGCACTTTCTCTTCCGGGATACGGGGAGGATCTGAATGAACAGATCATCCGAGCGCATCTGAACCACTTCGGCGGAAATGACAAGACGCTGTTCCGCGTCAACGGACAGGAAAAAGAGGAAACCTTCTATACGTACGAGGGCGGCACCCTGCGGAGCACGGGAGGCTTTTACATTTATTATGAAAAGAATGAGCCGATGCAGTCGTATCTGATCGATCAGAATCAGAACCGGTCGATCGAAAACGGAGAGAGCGTGCCCGACCGCGCTGTCAGCGATTTTCGGAAGATGATTGAGGAGAAGAGCGGGGAGGAGCCGGAACACGATCACAGAAAGCCGATCCTCTATGCGATGACAGCATGCGCGGCTGCGGCGCTTCTTGTGACGGTGACGCAGAAATACGGAGATGCGCTGCCGTTTCCGGGGAAAACAAAGGAGCAGACGGTAGCAGTGGCGGGAAACGTACAGGGAGAGAAGACACAGACGGCGGAGAGTGCAGCGGAAGCATCAGCGGCGGAAGAGGGAAACACAGGGGAAAATACTTCGACACCGGAAAGCACAGGAACGGAACTGGAAACGGAAAATGAGAGCGGGAGCGCGGCAGTAAGTGAGGAGCAGAATTTATCCGGAACGGATCCGGCAGGCAGCGGAGCGCAAAGCACATCCGGCGGGGAGCAGACTGGTGCAGCGGAGAACAATACCGGTACGGCGCAGACAGATCCAGCACCGGGAGCAGAGCCATCGTCCGCCCCGGGAACTGCTTCCGGCAGTGAGACGGCAGAAACCGCCGCGCAGGTCTGGCAGGAGTACACCGTACAGAAGGGGGACAGCCTCTCGAAAATCAGTGAGAGATATTACGGAACGATGAGCAGAGTGAAAGATATCTGCGAACTGAACCAGATCGCGGTGGAAGATCTCATATATGCGGGGCAGAAAATATACCTCCCAAAATAGAGAAAAATATGGTACACTAGAGCGGAATCAAACTGCGGCCGAAAGGGCGGCAGAAAATAAGTCCGAAAAGAACATAAGGGGAATGAAAATGGACGGAAAAAACAGAGAAGAACAGGAGAACGGAGCAAAAGTCCGGGATCTTGAGGAGTATAAAGCAGAAAACAGAAAAAGAAAACGCAGACGCCGGATCACCGTCGGAATCCTTGCGGGAGCCATTCTCGCAGCCGGAATCGGTACAGGGGTATGGATTCAGCTGCGTACTTTTCAGGGATACGACACAGTACAGGCAACAGAGACCGAGGACACCGATACGTATATGTTTCAGAAATCCGGAAATAAGATCGTGCGCTACGGCATCGACGGCATCGAACTGCGCGACCGGAAAAATCAGACCCTCTGGAGCGATCATTATACCATGGAAAATCCGCAGATGATATCCTGCGGCGATGCAATTGCCATTTATGATAAAAACGGAACGAAAATTGTTGTATACGATGCCGATGGAAAGGCCGGCGAAATTACCGCGTCGTATCCGATCGTGAAAGCATCCGTTGCAGGCCAGGGCGTCGTTGCGGCGATTCTGGAAAACAACGGGGAGAGCTGGATCAAATACTATAATACCGATGGAACGGAGATCGCCTCCTCCCACCCGAATATGGACAGTCCGGGCTATCCGATGGATCTCTCGCTTTCTTCGGACGGACTCTGGATGGCGGTTTCCTACGCTTACGAAGACGGCGGCAAGATGAAATCACAGGTCGCTTTCTACAATTTCGGGAGCAGGGGCGAGGATCTGGTGGACAACCTTGCAAGTTCATCGAGCTATACCGATATGCTGTGCCCGCAGATCGAAACCGCGGGAACATCCTCATGGGTTGCCTTCTTTGACAACGGCTTCCGCATCTATGAAGGAACGAACAAGCCGAAAGAGACAGTGAGCGTATCAGAAGATGGAGAAATTTTAAGCTGCGCGTATGCAGACGACCGCGTGGTTCTGATTCTGCGCGGGGAGAGTGACGATCATCCGTACCGGATGAAAATCTACAATCTGAAAGGAAAACAGCTTGCGGATGAAAATCTGGATTTCTATTACCAGAACCTTCAGATAGAAGAAAAACAGATTCTGCTGACGAACCGGCAGGAACTGTGTGTATATACCTTAAATGGAAGAAAGAAGTACAGCGGCGTGGTCAGCGAAACACAGATTCACGAGATCCTCGGCATGGGGCAGAACCGGTATCTGCTCGCGGAGGAGGACGGCGTTTCGATGATCCGGCTGAAATAGGAGAAGAAAAACATGAATTGGCTGAGATACGTATTACTTGCGGTGTGTATTCTTTCCGCACTGGCTGGATATCGAAAGGGGCTGGTCCGGACAGTGCTGTCCATGGTGTCCCTGATTCTGGTGACAGGACTGGCGATCTGGATGAATCCGTATGTAACGGATGTGCTGAATGAGCGGACAACGCTGCCGCAGTATGTGGAGAAGAAATGTTTAGAGACATTTGAAAACAATGAATTTCTGTCGGGGGAAAACCAGGATGTGCAGAAGAAATGGCTGGAGAGCATGGGCGTGCCGGAGGAGCTGGTGAACCAGATCCTCGGAAGCGGCGCGGTGCGGGAGTACCAGGAGGAACAGCTGCACAGTCTGGCATCCTACGCGGCGAAGGCGGTATCGGAAAAGATTATGAAAGGAATCGCTTTCTTTCTGACCCTGGTGCTGGCCGTTGTTTTCGTGACGATTGCGGTGAAAATTGTGGAATTGATTGCGGAGATTCCGGGGATCAGCTTTTTGAACCGCATGGGAGGAGCAGGACTTGGTGTCGTGCGTGCGGTGCTGTGGATCTGGATTTTCTTTGCGGTGGTGTACTGCTTTCAGGCGACACACTGGGGGAATGTATGCATGAAGCAGATCCAGGGCGATCCGGCACTCGCATGGCTGAGGGAAAACAATCCGGTATTGCTGTTATTGAAGAATGTATTGTAAAAGATGAGAGAAAAACGGTTCCTGGTGGGGCCGTTTTTTTACGTGGGGAGTTGGACGAGAAAAAGCGGTCGGCGTGTGGGCGGTGGATGCCGTATGAAGGAGAGTAACGTGCCGGGGCGCGGGGCTGTGATTTGGGTGGGGCGGAGACCGACCGCTTTTTCTCTGAAGTTGAGAGCGGAAGAATCTGCTAGATAGAAGGGGATAAGAATGGAAATGAAAGAACAAATAGGATATTAGTGGAAAAAGTTGAGAGTTGTGGAAAATATGGGGGTTGAACTGATATGAAAAGAAATATCTATAAATATACGTATTTATATAAAAAATGTTAATTTCCGCATTCAATACTTATCTTATTA
>OKUV01000382.1_pt1 | contig 20493 bp, 16 predicted proteins | sample 1606661 | NCBI WGS metagenome assembly OKUV01 (sample SAMEA3882521, study PRJEB24775) | human gut metagenome | biome: human-associated habitat; feature: intestine environment; material: feces | place: Netherlands | collected 2009/2010
CGGTTCGAGCCGGTGGCGTTCGAGGCGGGACACCCGCTGGAATACGACATTCAGAACGGCCTGTCCCTGACCGGCGACTGCCAACAGCTGGATCAGCTGGTGGATATCCTGCTGGACAACGCCGTGAAATACGCCGCGCCCGGCGGTGCCATCCGCCTGACGCTGAACGCCGCCGGAAGGAATGCGGTGCTGGCGGTGGAGAACCCCGGCGAGAGGATCCCCGCCGAGAAGCTGTCCCACCTGTTTGACCGGTTTTACCGGGTGGACGATGCCCGCACCGGCGCGGCGGGGTTCGGGCTGGGGCTTGCCATCGCCCACCAGATCACGGCGCGGCACAAGGGAACCATCACCGCCGCCAGCGACGAGAGCGCCACCCGCTTTACGGTGACGCTGCCACTGCACCGGGGATAATACAGAATGATCGAGGTTTTTCCCATGTTTGATACACTTTTGCGGGGCGGTACTGTCATTGACGGTACCGGCCGCGCCGCGTTTGCGGCAGATGTGGCCATTGAAAACGGCAAGATCGCGGCGGTGGGACAGCTGTCCCACGCCCGGGCGCGGCGGACGGTGGACTGCACCGGAATGACCGTCACCCCCGGCTTTATCGACATTCACCGCCACGCCGACGGCGCGGCGTTCCGCCCCGGCTTCGGGGAGTGGGAGCTGTGTCAGGGGCTGACCACCATCGTCAACGGCAACTGCGGCCTGTCCGCCGCGCCCTTCGGGCCGGATAATGAGGCCGCCATCCGGGCGTATTTGCAGCCTATCACCGGCGACCTGCCGCCCCGGCTGTACAGCCGCTCGCTGGCGGGGTACTTCCGCTCTCTGCCCGCCCTGCCCCTGAACGTGGGCATGCTGGTGGGCGCGGGTACTCTCCGGGCCGACGCGGCGGGCTATCAGCTGACGGAGCTGGCGGACGGCCACTTTGCCGCCATTCACCGGAATATGGAGCAGGCACTATCCGATGGTGCGCTGGGCGTCAGTCTGGGCCTTGGCTACGCGCCGGAGTGCTTCTATTCCACCGCCGACCTGATCTGGGCCTTGCAGCCGGTGGCGGGGACGGATATCCCCGTCACCGTCCACATGCGGCAGGAGGGCGGCGGTGTGGCGGAGTCGGTGCGGGAGATGATCGCCGTGGCCCGTGCGCTGAACTGCCCCGTTCACATCAGCCACCTCAAGGCTATGGGACGGGACAACTGGGGCAAGAAGATCCCTCAGGTGCTGACGCTTTTGGAGCAGGCGCAAAATGAGGGCCTGCGGGTGGACTGCGACGTGTATCCCTACACCGCCGGCTCCACCCAGCTGCTGCACATTCTGCCGCCGGACTACCTCACCGGCGGCATGGAAGCGGTGGTGGAGCGTCTACGGGACAAGAACGTCCGCCGGGAGTTGGCGGCGCGGATCGAAAGCGGTGTGGGCTTTGACGATATCGCCAAGCTGGCGGGGTGGGACGGCATTTATCTGACCTCCCTCCACTGTCCGGAGGATCACCCCTATCAGGGACACAACCTGATGGAGATCGCCGCCCTGATGGGACAGGATCCACTGTCCTCCTGCTGTGAGCTGCTGGCACGGGAGCACGGCCAGATCACCATGATCGACTTCATGGCGTCGGAGGAGGATATCTGCGCCATTCTCCGTTCGCCCCTGTCCTGTGTCATCTCCGATGCCACCTATCCCACCGAGGGACAGCTGCACCCCCGTGTCTGCGGCAACGTGACCCATTTGCTGGAGCATTTTGTTCGGGAGAAGAAAGCACTCAGCTGGGAGCAGGCCGTCCACAAGCTGACGGGCCGTCCCGCTCAGGTGCTGGGACTGACCGGAAAGGGCCGTCTGGAAGCGGGCTGCGACGCGGACGTGTGCATGTTTGCGCCGGAAGCCCTCCACGAGCGGGCCACCTATACGGAGCCCCAGCAGACCTCGCAGGGGATGTCTCTTGTGCTGGTGGCGGGCGAGATCGCTCTGGAAAACGGAAAGCCCACCGGTATCTGTGCCGGACGGGCTGTCAGGAGGTAACTATATGCTGGAAAAGATCGTTGCCGCCGTTCGTGCGGCGGGAGACATGATCCGCGACGCCCACAACATCGAGCGGGACACCCGCGAAAAGACCGGCGCGGCGGATCTGGTGACGAAATACGATGTGGCGGTGCAGGAGTTTCTGCGCCGTGAGCTGCTGCGCGTCTGTCCGGAGGCCGATTTCTTCGGTGAGGAGGGGCAGCACGAGACGCTGACCAAGGACTGGGTCTTCATCGTCGACCCCATCGACGGCACCACCAACTTTGTGCGGGAGCTGCATTACAGCAACATCGCCGTGGCCCTGTGCTGCCGGGGCGAGGTGCGGTATGCCGTGGTGTATAATCCCTTTATCGAGGATCTTTTCGCGGCGGAAAAGGGCTGCGGCGCCACGCTGAACGGGCGGCCCATCCATGTGTCCGACCATGACGCGGCGCATGCCATCTGCATGTGCGGCAGCACCATCTATGACCGCAGCTATACGGACAGGAGCTTTGCCATCATGCGGTGGCTGTACGACCACACGCTGGACTTCCGCCGCTTCGGCTCCGCCGAGCTGGATATCTGTCAGGTGGCCGCCGGGCGTATCGAGATCTTCTTCGAGTGCCGCCTGTCCCCGTGGGATTTCGCGGCGGGCAGCCTGATCCTGCAGGAAGCGGGCGGAAGTCTGACCCGTCTGGACGGCAGCGCCATCGACCCCAGAGAGCCCGGCAGCGTCTGGGCCACCAACGGCAAGTGCCATGAGATGTACAGGGAACTGCCGTAATAAGAAAAAACCGGCCGTAAGGCCGGTTTTATTCTTCTTCCAGATTTTCCAATGCCACACGCACAGCCTCTACCACAAATGCGGAAAATGTACAATCGGTTCCGCGAATGGCTTTCTCTACAGCTTCGATAAGCTCATTGGGAAAGCGGATGGATTTGTTGGTAGAACCCGGCGGTTTGGGAATCTTGAATTTTGCCATAATGCACCCCGTAATACAAATTTATGATAAAAATGTATTGTATTTTGCGTTATAATGATGCATTATATTTTGTAGCACAAAATTTGAGGTGACATACATGGAAAATTTGCCCAAGTATTATACCACATTGTTTAATGCCGTTACTGATGCGATTGAACTGATCTCCCGCTCCGAAGTGTCGGAAGCAATGGCATGCTTGGTTGCGGCGCAGCAAAAGGCGGAAGAAATCTACATTTCCGAAGCATAAAAAACCGGCCGTAAGGCCGGTTTTTTCTTGGACAGTGGAAATAAAGTCTCCCCTGTGTAAGGGGAGGTGGCAACGCGAAGCGTTGACGGAGGGGGTGTTTGAATGTCATTATCCCCTCAGTCAGCCTTGCGGCTGACAGCTCCCCTTGCAACAGGGGGAGCCTTTGTAAAAACATCTCTCGTTTATTTCTTCCCCGTCGCGTTGGCGGCGTAGACGCACACCAGGATCACCGCCACGCCCACGATCTGCCACAGGCCGAAGGGCTCCTTCAGCAGCACCACGCCCGCCAGTACGCTGACCACCGTGGTGACGTTGCTGAACAGCGACGCCTCAGACACCGTCAGGTAGGCGTTGGCGAAGTTCAGCAGGAAGTACGCCACCACCGAGGACACGATGCCCAGATAGACCACCGCGCCCCAGAACGCGCCGCTCTGGATGGCGGGCAGGAACGTCTCCGCCATGTGGCCCGCTCCCTGGATCAGTGCGGCGGGGATGAAGAACACCATGCCCACGGTGAACATCACATATGTCACCTCGAAGGCGGTGAATTTCGCCGCCGCCCGGTGGCTGAGGGTGTAATACGCCGCGTCGCAGCCCACCGTCATCAGCAGAAACACCAGTCCCAGCGCGGAAATGTGGGTCTCGCCGCCCATGTAGATCAGCGCCACGCCGCCGATGCACAGCACCGCGCAGATCACCTGCCGCCGCGTGACCCGCTCGTGCAGGATTAGCACGTCCGTGACGATACAGGCGATGGGCACCACGGCGATGATGGTGCCCGCTACAGCGGAGGAGGTGTACAGGATGCCGTAATTCTCGCAGAAGAAGTACAGCACCGGCTGGATCAGACCCAGCAGCACCAGCGAGCCGATGGGCTTGCCCTTCAGGGAGAAGGCGAACAGCGGCCTGCCACGGGTTTTCCCCACCAGCGCGTTGACCAGAATAACCAGCGACATGGCGGTAAAGGCGATCAAAAAACGGAAGGCCAGCAGCACGGTGGGCTTTGCCACCTCCAGCGCCAGCTTGGAAAACATGAAGCTCATGCCGAAAATGGCGCTGGCCAACAGGGCGAACACCAACGACAGGGTGTGGGTTTTCTTGTTGTGCATCGCAATCATCTCTCTTTCGAAGTACGGTTTATCTTATCATATTAATGTTTTTTCCGCAACGGGGAACTTGGGAGTTTCACTTTCCGGGGCAAAAACGGCCTTCGGCGACCCACTTTTCCCAATCACGCTGTGTAAACACAGCGGATGCTACGGCGGCATAGCCGCCGAGGTCGGATGCTAAAAATATGCCACCGGCATATTTTCTTAACGCACCGACTAGAAAAGTGGGAAAAAGAGCCAGAAGAAACCAAAGGTTTCTTCACTTCCTTGCGCGCTATGCTGTGTGAGGGATCGTGAGTGCGTACCACACGTTTGCGCAAGGTTTTCTTTTTCGTTTTATAGAAAGTATCGTCTCTGCTCCAGCGCCGCTGCCGCTGATGCCAGCGAGACGAGCAACGCTTCAGCGTCTACTGTTGCAACGCATGAGCGGCAGCGGCGCAAGAAGGGAATCAATGCGTCATACGCACCGATAATAAACGGGTTCTGTGAACGCGCGGTAAACGGCAACACTTTTGCATAGGGAACGGCGTGAGCGGATTCTTAAACCGCAGGTTTAAGCGGCCCTTTTGGACACTTTTGGGGCCGTGGCCAAAAGTGTCTCGCGCCGGAGCGCGAAAGTCTCAATTAAAAATCACAAAAGCAAAAGCCGGGCGGGCGGCCCGGCTTCTGCTTTTACCATAAATCATACGAAACATGCATTTCACTTTGTCATGCGGCTTCTGCAAGGCGTTACTTGTTGGTGACACGACTGACGACGCCAACGACCACCAGCAGAACGGCAAGACCGGCCAGCAGCAGATTCAGACCCATAACCGTCGCTCCTTTCTTTTGGATTCCTAGGTTGGTTATAGCATATCACGGAGGAGTCCATTTGTAAAACGCACCATTTTCATCATTATCATGAAAAAATGTTTGAACACCGTTAAGATTTCTGCTATACTATGTTAAGAAAAAAGGAGGGATGGGTATGAGCCTGACAAAGTACGAGATCCTGCTGAAGACCGCCGAATGCGGCAGCTTTACACGGGCCGCCCAGGAGTTGAATTTCACCCAGTCCGGCATCAGCCACGCGGTCAGCTCGCTGGAGGCGGAGCTGGGGACGACGCTGGTGGTGCGCAGCCACGGCGGCGTGTCGCTGACGGCGGACGGCCGGGCGCTGCTGCCCTACTTCCGGGAGATGTGCGCTTTGCAGCACCAGCTGGAGCAGAAGGCCGCCGACCTGCGGGGACTGGACACCGGTCTTGTGCGGGTGGCCACCTTCACCAGCGTGTCGGAAAAGTGGATGCCCTATATTCTAAAGAGCTTTCAGGAGATCTATCCCAAGATCGAATTTGAGCTGCTGCCCTCCAACTTCAACAACGAGATCGCCGATTGGGTCACCCACGGGCAGGCGGACTGCGGCTTCGTCAGTCTGCCTACGGAGAAGCATCTGGACAGCTGGCTGTTACAGCGGGATCAGTGGAAGGTGATCGTTCCCTGTGACCATCCGCTGGCGGGCCGCGATCCCTTCCCGCCGGAGGCGCTGGAGCAGTATCCGGTGATCCTGCTGGACGAGGGCGACGACTACGAGATACAGGAGGTGTTCGACACCCTGCATATCCAGCCCAACATCCAGTACACCGTGCAGCAGGATCAGACCATTCTGGCCATGGTGTCCAGCGGCCTAGGCATCAGCATCATGGAGGAGCTGATGTTACAGCGCTGCGTGTATCCGCTGGTGGCCTGCCAGCTGCCCCGGCCCTTTTACCGCAACATTGGCATCTGCGTGAAGGATAAGAACGCCCTGTCCCTGTCCACCCAGCGGTTCATTCAGCATGTCCGCCGCTGGGTATTGGCCAACGGTGCGCTGGAGGGGCAGAAATAAAGGCATAAAAAGAAACCGGGGATATCCCCGGTTCTTTTTTTGCTTATTATCACAGTGCGGCGGCGCCGATGATGCCGGCCTCGTTGCCCAGCTTGGCGGCGGCGATGATGGGCACGGCGCCCTCCCGTCCGCCGAAGCAATGCTCCGCCACATATTCCCGGATGGGAGAGAGGATCCGCTCGCCCTGACGGCTGATGCCGCCGCCGATGAGAATCATCTCCGGGGCAAGGCTGTTGACCAGATCGGTCATGCCCGCCGCCACATAGACGCACCAGCGGTCGATGACCGCCTGTGCCGCCGCGTCTCCGGCGTCGGCGGCCTGAAACACGTCCAGCGCCGTCAGCTCCTCACGGCCATGGAGGGCGGATTCCGGATGCTGCTCTCCGGCCCGCTTGGCCTGACGGATCAGTGCGGTGGCGGAGGCGTAGGCCTCCCAGCAGCCGTCACGGCCGCAGGTGCAGTGCTCGCCCTCCAGCACCAGCAGGGTATGGCCCAGCTCTGCGCCCATGGAGCGCATACCGGCGTAAATTTTGCCGTCGATGATGATGCCGCCGCCTACGCCGGTGCCCAGCGTAATGAGGATCATATCCCGGCGGCCCACCGCTGCGCCTGCCACGGTCTCCGCCAGAGCGGCGCAGTTGGCGTCGTTGCTGAGACGGACGGGGATGCCGAACCGCTCGTGGAGCATCCGGCACACGGGGACGTTGAACCAGCCCAGATTATAGGCACGCATCACCACACCGGCCTCGCTGTCGCAGGTGCCGGGGGAGCCGATGCCGATGCTGGCGCAGTCGGCGGCGATCAGGCCCGCCTTGTCCAAAGCCAGCTCCACGGCGCGGCACATATCCGCCACCATTTCCTCCGCCGGGCGGAAGGCTCCGGTGGGAACGCTGGCCTCGGCGATAATGTTGTGGCGGTCGTCCACCACGCCAACGGCGATGTTGGTGCCGCCCAGATCAATACCGATACGATACATGGCTGCTCCTCCTCACTTACAGCTGCATGGCTGCGGTGACGGCGCAGCCGTTTTGCATGATGTGATCCAGTGCCACGCCCTCCGGCAGCTGGAGACGGCTCAGCGCCAGCAGCGGCCCCTTGCCCGTCAGCTTGAACAGGGCCTCCTTGGCCGTCCAGCACTCCCAGAACCGCTGGAAGCAGCCCGCGTCGCCGTAACGGATGTAGGCCATCTCCGCCTCGGAGCAGGCACGGCGCATGAACTTCTCCTCCGCGCCGCGAATGACCTCCACGTCCACGCCCAGCACGTGATCTCCCGCGGCAGCCACCACATAGGGGCCGCTGTGGCTGACGCTGACGTAGAAGGGGTCGCCCTCCACGCCGGGCTTGCCGTTTTCGTCCCAGACCAGCGGCGCGCTCTCCACCGTGCAGCCAAGACGGGCCGCCGCGGCCTGCCGCAGCAGCAGCTCACCGGCGGCGCTGCGCTTGCGGTCGTCCTCGTTGGGAAAATCACCGATGCGGCTGCGGCGCTCCGTGTCCATCATGGACAGGGCAGCGTCGTAGGCCGCGGCGTCCATCGCCTTGATGTTATACCAGAAAAGCTCCATATGACTACCTCCACCGATATCGTAATATTCTTGGTAATGAGTATACCACATGCGCCGCGCCGTTTCCACTCTTTTTATGTTGCTTTTTGCCGGATTTTGCGATACACTGGGCTTGTGTTTACAAGGAGGAACAATATGGTTTCGATTATTGAAGTGACCACGAAGGGGCAGCTGCGCCAATTCGTGGATTACCCCAACATTTTATATAAAGATGTGCCCCAGTTTGTCCCCGCCACCTTTGATGACGATATGAGCGATTGGGATAAAAAGAAGAACCCCGCCTTTGAATACTGCGAGGCTCGCTGCTGGATGGCCATGCGTAACGGCGAGATGGTGGGCCGCATCGGCGCCATCCTCAGCCATAAGGCCAACGAGAAGTGGGGCACCAACCGCATGCGCTTTACCCAGGTGGATTTCATCGACGACGAGCAGGTGGCCAACGCCCTGTTCACTACGGTGGAGCGCTGGGCCAAGGAAAAGGGCTGCAACGAGGTACACGGCCCGCTGGGCTTCACCGACCTGGATCGTGAGGGCATGCTGGTGGAGGGCTTTGACCGCCGCAGCTGCTTCTTCACCTATTATAACCATCCCTACTACATCGATCACCTGACCCGGCTGGGCTATGTGAAGGATGTGGACTGGATCGAAAATCTCATTCAGGTGCCCACCGATGAAAAGATCATCGAGCGGTGGCGCAAGCTGTCGGAGTTCGTGGAAAAGCGCTATCACCTGCATGTGTTCCATCCCCGGACGCGGCTGGACTACTTTGGCCTGATCCCCCGGTTCTTCCAGCTGGTGAACACCTGCTACGCGCCGCTGTACGGCACGGTGGAGCTGTCGGATAAGCAGATCAAGCGCTACAGCGCCAAGTTTGCCCCGCTGATCAACCCCAATCTGGCCTTCTTCATCATGGATGAGCACGAGGATATGGTGGCCATGGGTGTGGCCGCGCCCTCCATCGCCAGCGCTCTGCAGAAAAGCCGGGGCAAGTATTTCCCCACCGGGTGGATCGACCTGCTGAAGGCCTTCCACAAGAACGACACCATTGACCTTTTGCTGATCGCCGTGCGGCCCGACTATCAGAAGAAGGGCGTCAACGCCATGATCCTGTACAACGCCATGCAGGGCTGCTTCAAGCTGGGCATCAAGGAGGCCGAGACCGGCCCCATGCTGGAGACCAACGAGAAGGTGCAGTCCCAGTGGAAGGACTTTGACATTGAGCAGCACAAGCGCTGCCGCTGCTTTATCAAGAAGCTGAAGTGATGATGCAGAACTATAAATTTACCATTGCCTATGACGGCACACGGTTTTTCGGCTGGGAGCGCCAGCCGGACAGGGACACCATTCAGGGCAAGCTCGAAGCGGTGCTGAGCCGTCTGGCCGGCCAGCCGGTGGAGATCATCGGCGCAGGCCGCACCGATGCAGGCGTTCACGCCCGTGCCATGGTGGCCAACGCCCAGCTGGACGTGAAGGAATCCCCGGAGGAGATCCGGGACTACTGCAACCGCTATCTGCCGGATGCCATCGCCGTCCGGGAGGTGAAGCCCTGTGGGCCCCGGTTCCATGCCCGGTACAACGCGCTGGGCAAGACCTACCGCTACACGGTGTTTGTGGGGGAGGTCAAGCCGGTGTTCGACCGGAAGTATGTGACGCTGCTGCCCTACGCGCCGGATGTGGAGCGGATGCGGCAGGCCGCCGCCTACCTGACGGGCGAGCACGACTTTGCCGCCTTCTGCGGCAATCCCCGCATGAAGAAATCCACCGTCCGCACGGTGGATACCATCGACATTCAGCAGCGGAAGGATCGTATCACGTTTACCTTCCATGGCAACGGCTTTTTGCAGAACATGGTGCGCATTCTGGTGGGTACGCTGCTGGAGGTAGGCCGTGGCTTCTGGGAGCCGGAGCAGGTGCAGGCCATTCTGGACAGCCGCGACCGCAAGCAGGCCGGCCCCACCGCCCCGCCGGAGGGACTGTGTCTGATGAAGGTGGATTATTAAGGCTGGCATGAAATCCGGCGATTGCATTGCCAACAAAAATAAGGAGCGGCCTGTGGTCAGGCCGCTCCTTTCTAATTGTGCCGCCAACGGCGGCACACATCAGTTCTTCCCTCTTCTCTCTTATCTTTTTTGTCACATGTTGTGTATGTCGTTCAACAGCTCGTCCAACGACATGCGGCCCACCTTTTCGTTGGCGGCTGCGGCGGGGTTGGCCGCTTCCGCTGCCTGACGGGCCGCCTCGGCCTCTGCGGCCTGACGGCTGGCTTCCGCCGCCTGACGCTGGGCGATTTCCTGCTGCATCTTGCCGGACAGATCCTCCACAAAGGGGCTGGTCAGCGTATCGTCGGAGACCTTCCGCTGTTGGGGTCGTGCGGGAGCGGCAGGTGCGGCCTTCCGCACGGGCTGTGCGGGTGCGGACTGCTGGACAGGCCGTGCCGCGGGAGCGGCTTTCACCGGCTCTGGGCGGCTCTGCCGCGGCGCACGGTTCTGGGCTGCGGCGTTACGGTCGGGGCGGGGCGGCTGGGGCGGACGGTCATCGTCATCGCCGCTGTCGCCGTCATCGTCATATCCGCCGCCATTGTGGCCGATACGGCCCAGCAGGAAGCCCACCAGCAGCAGAATGACGACCAGCAGCGCCGCACCGATGATGGCGGCGGTGGAGGTAGCCATCTCACCCACCAACGGCAGCGTTACCGTCATGGGGATGGAATAGGTAGGCGGCTCGGGCGGCGTGTTGGGATCGACGATCTCCATGGTGGGGATGATGCCCTCGTACTTGGGCATGCGGTACACATGGACGGTATAGGTCTTGGAGGTGGTGCCGTCCTCTGCTGTGCAGGTGACGGTCATCACATTGTCCCCCTCCTGAGACAGCTGCATGGTGGCCTCGGTGACCTTCAGGGCCTTTTCGTCCTTTGCCACGCCGGAAAGCGTCGCCGACCGGGTCTCATAGGGGACGTAGGCCACGTATTCCGTCACCGCGCCGGAGAAGGTGGGGCTGAGATAGCCCACATCCAGCGTCAGCTCCTTCAGCAGCGCGTCGGTGCTGGGCTTGTAGTTGGGATCCTGCTCACGGGTGACGGTGATGGTGTAGTTCTTTTTTGCGCCGGTGGCGGCGGTGCAGGTAACGGTGACGGTATTGCTGCCCACCACCAGCGTATTGCCGCTGACGGACACACGGGCCGCGCCGTCCGCCGCCTTATAGCTAAGGTTCAGGGATTCCACCGCGTAGGGCACCGTGGCGGTGTAATTGGTGGTGGATTTGTTGAACGCGGGGCTGAGGGTGGCGTTGGAGCAGGTGAGGGAGCTGAGGTCGCAGTTGCTGCTGGGCGGGGTCGCCACCGAGCCCGTCCAGGACGTGCCGCTGACAGTCTCGTCCTTGCTGCCGTCGGAGACGACGATGTTCTTGAACCCGGCGGTCAGTGCGGTGCCGCTGGCCAGACCGCTCTTTACCCGGAAGGTGACGGTCAGCACGCCGGTGCTGGAATTGATGGGGTTGCTGACGCCGTACAGCAGGAAGTGGTTGCTGTTGTAGTCCATGGTCCAGCCGCTGATCTTCTGATCGTAGTTGGTGAACTCCAGCGTGTTGCTGTCATACTCCAGCGTGGCCTCGATGCCCATGACGTTGCTGCCGGAAATGCTGAGCGTCAGCGTGACGGTGCTGCCGGCCTGTACGGTGCTGTCGCCGGACAGGGAGGACGAGGCCGCCTCTGCCCGTTGGGGCAGCAGCGCCGCGACGATCAGCGCCAGCGTCAGCAGCAGCTTGAAAAGGGAAGATGTATTGTGTTTCATGGCGTTATCCTCCTATCAACCGATGGTATCCTTGCCGATGATGACGCGGGCCGCCTTGACCACATCGGTCAGGGTGACATAGCCGTCGCCGTTCAGGTCGGCGGCCTCGCGGTAAGCGCCCTCCAGCGTCTTCTTGTCCAGCACGTGGGACTGCAGCGCCACCACGTCGGTCAGGGTGATCTTACCGTCGCCGTTCACGTCGCCCGTTACCACCAGCGTGTAGGACTTATTGCCCACCACGGCGGTCATGCCGGTGCTGAGGGTGCCGCTGGTCACTTCGGTCTTGCCGTCGTAGACCTTGGCGTTTTTGCCCAGCTGTTCCACGGTGCTGCCGGGCGTCAGACCCGTCCAGTAGCCGGAGATATTGTCGGGCAGCTCCGTGACCTTGGTGGCGGTAAACACAGGCTTGAAGGTCATGTCCTTGGCCTCCATCACGGTCTTGCCCTCGGTATAGCCCTCCCAGTGGCTGAACTTATAGGTATACTGGCCGTCAGGCGCCTTGGTGGGGGAGGTCTCCGGCATGGGGATCAGCTCACCCTCGGCCACGGTGCCCCGCTTGAAGATATCGCCGTCGGCGTCAAGGAAGGTGTAGGTGTACACATCCGCGTACTGGGCGTACAGCGTCAGGTCGGAGGCAATGATCTTGGTGGCGGAGGAGATCTGCTCGCCGCCCTCATTCTCGGTGAACCAGCCGATGAAGGAGTAGCCCGTCTTGGAGGCAGTGGGCAGCTTGCCGTAAACGATATCACCCAGCGAGACGGTCTTGGTCTTGCTGCCGTTCAGCGTGCCGCCGTTGGGATCGAAGGTGATGGTGAAGGTCTCGTCGTCGTGGGCCTGACCGCTGTTGCTGCGGACGGTGAAGCTGGACTTGGCCAGCTCAAAGCTCTTGCTGTTGGACACCGCTGTCAGCGTGAAGGTGTAGTTACCGGCGGCCAGTGAGCTGTAGGCCACGGAATCGTCCAGCTTCTTCAGGTCGTAGGACATTGCGTTGGGCGAGGCGTTCTTGCTGATGACCGCCGCGCCGCTCTCCTTGGCGATGGTGATGTTGACGGAGGTGATGGGAGAGGAGCAGGAGATCACACCGCGAACGGGGAAGGAGGAGTTCTTGGCCACCAGAATATTGTCCTTGGTGGGATAGATCACGCCCCGCAGCGTCCAGTCGTCGGCGCTGTTGGCCACGGCCACCGGCTGCCACTCGGCTGCGGTGCTCTCCTCGGAGGAGACCGCCATCACCAGCGTATCATTTTCATAGCTGAGATATGTACCTGTTTTCACATTTTTCAGCGTATAGGCACTCTTGCCCTGGGTCAGCTCCCACTTCTGCCCGTCGGAGATGGAGGGAGAGGACAGGGAAACGGTGCTCTTGTCGGCACTCAGCCGCAGGGTCTTGCCGTCCACCTGCGTGCTGATGGTGTAGAACCCGCCGGCGAAGTAGTTCAGGGTGAAGACCTGATCCGTTCCCTCGGCGGAGCGGACGTCCAGCTTGGCGCTGCCGCCTGCGGCGGACACGGCGTACTTCTGGTCGACGCTGTTCAGCAGCAGCTGATAATTGCCGTCGGCCTTCGGTGCGTCCTCGTAGCCGTTGTTCATCAGCATCACCAGCGCATCGGCCGGCTCGTTCACGCCCAGGCGGCGGTAAACGCCCATCTGCACGTCGCCGGAGCTGCCGTAGAAGTACCGCAGGATCAGACCGGAGGTACCGTATTTATTGGCGGTGTCGCCGGACATGGCAGCGCCGGATTTCCCCTCGCTGCGCAGCTCCTCCGCCGTGACCAGACGGCCGGATACCGCGTAGATGGCTGAGATCAGATCGCCCTCCGGCTGGTTGGCGAAGCCGCCCAGCGAGTCAAAGGCGCGCTTGATGAGGGAGCAGGCGTCGGTGGGGCCATGCTGCACGGCCCGGCTCCAGAACACGTTTTTCAGCGCCACGGAGTATTCTTCGATATCGAAGCCGTCCACCTTGTTCTCCACCAGCGAGACCACCTTATTATAGAACTTGTCCTTGGTGTAGTCGTACTGGGCCTGACCGAAGGTGCCCTTGTAGGTGTTGGCCATGTCCTCCCACGTGTCATCAAAGTAGGAGCCGTAGCCGTCGGAAATACGGTGATAGGCGCTGTCCAGCGCATCGCCGATATCGCGGTAAACGCTCTTGTCGCTCTTCTTGCACCACTCGGCGAAGTCGTGGGGAACGCCCGCATTGCTGGCGAACATGTACATGCCGTAGGATTTTCCGCCGGGATCGCCGGGGGTGGTGGCGATGATGCCGGGGTCATAGGACGCGCCGATCTCGTAGAAGCGGCTCAGCGCGTCGTAATCGGCGTTGTACCACTGCATGGCCGTGTCGGCGATCGCGCGGATAAGGAATCCGCTTGCCACCAGTCCCAGAACGATGGCGCAGCTCAGCAGCAGGGCGGTGCTTCTTCGTAACAGTTTCATGCTGTTTTCCTCACTCTCCGTTCAGAATACACGGACAATGCAAAGCCGGGAGAGGGAAGAATGCCTTTCTACCGCTTTACATAATGTTATTCAAAAGAAAGTATAGCATCCGCAAACGGGCTTGTCTATAAAAAACGCGAAAAAAACACAAAAAATTGGGCGTTTTTGTCGAGGAACTACCATATTTGGGGAAGATACTTTTCTATAAAACGCCCTATGAAGGAAAAATGTTCCAAAGAAAAGGGCAAAATGAAAGAGCTTGGCAAACGTTGCTTGCGTTCGGGAAAGAAGTATGGTATAATAAAAAACGCTATTGGCAGGTGTGCCATGACAAGCAGGAACACAATGTGGAGAACCAGTAACGATACAAGGGAGGAACGACTATGAGAAAGAGAGCGGCGGCCATTCTATTGGCACTGTGTATGGCACTGACCCTTTTGCCCACGGCGGTCTTCGCCACGGAAGAGGGCGGCGCGGCGGCCCCTGTGGAGCAGCCCACCCAGCAGGAGGAGAAGCAGGAGGGCCAGCAGGAGCAGCCGGAGGAAACCCCGGAGCAGCCGGAGGAACAGCCGGAAGCGAAACCGGCGGAACAGCCGGAGCAGCAACAGGAGTCTGCGGCGCAGGGGGGACCTGCGGTGCAGTCCAATGAAACGGGCATCGCCCTGCTGGCAGATGAGCACAAGCACTGCATCTGCGGAGGCAGCGTCACGGCAGGGGATCATACCAGCCATTCCGACGTGGCCTATCAGCCGTGGAACGGCACGGACGGCATTTCGTATACGAACAATACCGCCTACGTCTATCTGACAGGCAACGCCACCATCGGCGGTCATTTGACGGTGGACGGCAAAACCCTTTACCTGTGCCTGAACGGCAAGACGCTTTCCAGCAACAATACTGCTAAAATCCAGGTCGAAAACGGCGGTCGACTTGTTCTCTGCGACTGTCAGGGTGGCGGCACCTTTAAGGGCGCGACGCAGAGTGTCTGGGGCGGTGCCTGCATTTACCTTTATACCAGCACGCTGGATATGTTCGGCGGCAAGCTCACCGGCGGCAAAGTCACCGGCAAAGGCGGCGGCGGAGCCATCGCTCTGGATGACCAGCAGTGCATATTCAATATGTACGGTGGCGAAATCTCCGGCAACAACGGCAATAACTACGGCGGTGCCATTTTCCGGAAATTCAATGCAAACATGCCGAACACCACCGGCGGCACTTTCAATATGTACGGCGGCACCATCAAGGATAACACCGCCAAGAACGGCGGCGCATTCTTCTCCACCACCGGCGGCACCATCAACATGACCGGCGGCACCATCTCCGGCAATAAAGCGACCCAAAGCAACAACGATGCCGGCGGCGGCGCCATCTATATGCGCGGCAGTGGTACGATCAACATTTCCGGCAGCGCGGAGATCACCGGCAATTCCTCCAGTCTGGACGGCGGCGCCATTCTGATGGGCTGGGGCGAGATCAACATTTCCGGCAGCGCGAAGATCAACAGCAATACCGCCAGTCGCTGGGGCGGCGCCATCTGCCTGCGCCAAGATTCAAATCAGACGACGATACTCAACATGCGGGGCGGCGAGATCAGCGGCAACAAGGCCACGCAGGAGGGCGGCGCGGTTCATGTGCTTGACAAGCAATGCCAGTTCTTCCTCTATGACGGCAAGATCACCGGAAACACCAGCGGGGACGGCGGAGCCATCTATCTGAATCAGGAGCCATCATGGCTGATTATGAAAGGCGGCGAGATCTCCGGCAATACGGCCACCGGCAACGGCGGCGTGTATATTTACCGCTCCGGCTCGGTCTGCCAACTCTATAGCGGTAAGATCGAGAATAACAAAGCCAGCGGCAATGGCGGCGGCATTTATATCAATCCCAGCAACAGCGGCCAGCTGAGGGTCGGAGACAAACCCCTCGTGCAGAACAACACGGTTTCCGGCAAGGCCAACAATGTGTATCTGCCCTCCGGCAAGACGCTGACCATCGAGATCGGCATGTCCAAAGGCGCGTCCATCGGCATCACCACTGCGAATACCAGCTACCCCGTGGCATTTTCTAATAATTACAAAAAAGACTACGCGAATTACTTCTTCGCGGATGACGCCAATGCCCACGTGGAGTATAAGGATGACCAGAAGCTGTACCTTGTTTCCGGTGCGGTTGCGCGGCCCCTCACTGTGACCTTCGACCCCAACGGCGGTACGCTGGCCGAAGCGGACAAAACCAAATCGTTGATGACCGGCGAACCCTATGGTACGCTTCCGGTTCCCAGCTATGAGGGCTACGATTTCGCCGGTTGGTACACGGAACAGAACGGCGGCACGAAGATCGAGAGCGACACCACCGTGACGGTGGCCGGTACGCAGACGCTTTACGCCCACTGGACGGAGCACGAATACACCGTCACGGTAGTTAAGATCGGCATGCCGGAGTGGGGTTCGGTAACACCTATGAGCATAAAGGCCAAGGCGGGCGAAACGGTCACACTGACGGCAACACCGACAACGGGCAATCAGTTTCTGGAGTGGGTTTTCCTCAACAAGCCGGAGGGCGGCGGCTGGGTCAATCCGGTGCTGACCTTCACAATGCCCGCCGAGGATCTGACCATTCAGGCAAAGTTTACTGTGAAAAACTATTCCATCGGGTACACCACGGTGGGGGTTGCCGGCGGAAGTGCCTGGTATGTCCGGTGGGGAGACAGGGTATTCGATTACCTGCCCAAAAATCCTACGTATCAAGACTGGGTATTCACCGGATGGAAATGCGGTGATGTCACCGTTACTGAGGATATGACCTATGGCGATCTGGCAGGAAGCGACACGGTGAGTGGTATCCACATTGATGCGCAATGGCACCAGCACAAATTCAACATGTGGATGAATAATACGCCCGGAACCCTGAAATCACCCGCAGACTGTACGCATAACGCGCTGCACTACTGGATGTGCTCCTGCGATCTGATCGAATATAACGACGACCATCTGTATGAGGAGCCGGGCACGGCGCTGGGCCATCTGTGGAGTTGGACGTCCAATGGCAACGGTACGCACACGCGGACATGCCAGCGTGAGAACTGCAATGCCACCGAAACCGATACTTGTTCCGGCGGCGAAGCCACCTGCACTGCCAAGGCAAAGTGCAGCACCTGCAACGCCGAGTACGGCGAAACGAACCCCAACAACCACGCCGGAACACTGGGTGAGTGGCAGAGTGACGGAAACAACCACTGGAAAGAGTATTCCTGCTGTGGTGCAGAAGTTGACAGGGGTCCCCATGATTGGAACAATGGCAAGGTAACGACACAACCTGCCTGTACAAATGCGGGCGAAAAAACATTTACCTGTAACGAATGCGGCAGGAAAAAGACAGAGCAAATCGACGCCACCGGCCACAGCTGGAAACAGGAGTGGAACTCCGACGAGACGCATCACTGGCACGAGTGCGCCAACGGCTGCGATGCGAAAGATGCCTATGCGGAGCACGCCGACGCCGACAAGAACCACGTCTGCGATACCTGCGGCAAGGTGCTGAGCGAGTGCGCGGATGACAACAAGGATCACAAGTGCGATTACTGCGGCAAGACGCTGAGCGAATGCGCGGATGACAACAAGGATCACAAGTGTGACTACTGCGGCAAGACGCTGAGTGAATGCGCGGATGACAACAAGGATCACAAGTGCGACTACTGCGGTAAGGTGCTGAGTGAATGCGCCGACGACAACAAGGATCACAAGTGTGATTACTGCGGCAAGGTACTGAGCGAGTGCGCGGATGACAACAAGGATCACAAGTGTGACTACTGCGGTAAGACGCTGAGTGAGTGCGCCGACGACAACAAGGATCACAAGTGCGACTACTGCGGCAAGACGCTGAGTGAATGCGCCGATGACAACAAGGATCACAAGTGTGACTACTGCGGTAAGACCATCTCCAACCACACCGGCGGCACGGCGGACTGCTGCCACAAGGCGGTGTGCGAGATCTGCGGCAAGGCGTATGGCGGGCTCGACCCCGACAACCATACCGACCTGAAGCACTTCCCCGCCCAAAGGGCCACCATACTGCGGGAGGGCAATATCGAGTATTGGTATTGCTCCGGCTGCGGCAAGTACTATAAGGACGCCGAAGCTACCATCGAGATCACGCAGGAGGACACCGTGATCCCCAAGGTGAAGCGCGACAACAGCGGCATTCCCTCCCACGGCGGCGAGACTGGCAAGACGGACAAGAACGATAAGACCGTCCAGTCCGTCAAAACCGGCGACGCGGGCGTTGCCCTGTACGGTGCTATGGCGCTGCTGAGCCTGACCGGCGGCGCGTGGATCGTCGGGAAGAAGAGAAGATCATAACACAAAAACGCTCCCCTACCGGGGGAGCGTTTTTCTTGCCTCCCCTGTGTAAGGGGAGGCGTCAAAAATCTTTGATTTTTGACGGAGGGGTTGTCACATGACGGACAATTCCCCAGTCAGCTTTGCTGACAGCCCCCTTTACACAAGGGGGGCGAATTACGAATTCCCACGCCAGTGTTCGCACTGGCTCGGAATGACAGAGCTTGTTGCTTTTCATCTTGCCGCGGCTGCCCAGTGGTTATCCACCAGCTTGTCGAAGTCCACCAACTGGTCGTCGGTCAGCTCGCCCGCCTGGGTCATGACCGTCTCCAGCCGCTCCAGCGCCGCCTTCTCCATGGTCAGGGGCGTGTTCCACGCGCCGATCTCCCGGTGGCGGGCGGTGACGGCCTCCAGCGTGTCAAGGCTGGTGTCGGGGAACTGGGCGATGATGGCCTCGGCCACCTCACGGTCGGTGTGGGAATCCACCCAGTCCAGCGCCTTGGCAATGGCGCGGCAGAAGGCGGTGATCACGTCGTCATGGGCCGCCGTGTAGCTCTGGGACGCGAAATAGGTGGTATAGGGGATGGCGCCGCTCTCCGCACCGATGGAGCAGAGGATATACCCCTCGCCGGAGGTGACCACCTGCGTGGCGGCAGGCTCAAACAGCGTCACATAGTCTCCCTGCCCACCGGTAAAGGCCCCGGCCATCATGTTGAACTGCACGCTGGTGTCCACGATCACGTCCTTCTGCGGCTCCAGACCGTGCTGGCGCAGCACGTATTCCAGCGTCATCTCCGGCACGCCGCCCTTCCGGCCGCCGATGATGGTCTTGCCCCGCAGATCCTCCCAGCGGAAGGGAACGTCCTCCCGGCCCATCAGGAACGCGCCGTCGCAGGCTGTCAGCTGGCCGAACACCACCGGATGATCGTCCTTGCCCTGATTGTAAATGTAGATGCAGCTCTCCGGCCCCGCCAGACCGATGTCGCTCTGTCCGGAGACCACGGCGGTCATCACCTTGTCGGCCCCGCCGCCGTTGGTCAGCTCAATGGCAAGGCCCTCCTCGGCGAAGAAGCCCAGCTCCATGGCCACATACTGCGGCGCGTAGAACACGGAATGGGTCACTTCGTTCAGGCGTACCGTGGTCAGTTCCGCCTCCGCCGTCCACGTACCGCAGCCGCAGAGCAGCGGCAGCAGCATCAGGGCGGCCAGCACCGGTGCGAAGATCTTTTTCATGCTTTTACCCCCAATAAATGATACAGTATTTTTTCCACCCACAGTACCAGCCGGTACATGACCACCGCGGCCACCAGCAGCAGCAACACGCTGGTCATCACCAGATCCATGTTGAACACCTGGGAGCCATAAACGATCAGATACCCAAGACCGGCCCGTGAGACAAGAAACTCGCCCATGATAACGCCTACCCACGAAAGACCCACGTTGACCTTCAGGGTGTTCAGCAGCGTGGCGTAGTTGGCGGGAAACACCAGCATCCACAAAAGCTGCCAGCGGCTGGCGCCCATGGCGGCCATCAGCCGGGTCTTCTGGGCGTCCGTGGCGCGGAAGCCCTCGTACATGTTGAGAATGGTGACGATCAGCGAGATAGCCAGCGTCATGACGATGATGGCGCCGGTTCCGGCGCCCATCCACACGATGAAGATGGGGCCGAGGGCTGTTTTCGGCAGCGCGTTCAGCACCACCAGATACGGATCCAGCACACGGCTCAGGGTGGGCCACCACCACATGGCCACGGCCACCACCGTTCCGGCGGCGGTGCCCAGCAGGAAGCCCACTGCCGTCTCCCAGCAGGAGACGCCTACGTGCAGCAGTACGTCACCGCTGCGGCACAGGCTCAGAAACGTGGCGGCGATGCGGCTGGGACTGCTGACCAGAAAGCCGTCGCTGAGGCCCACGCGGCAGCTCAGCTCCCAGAAGGCGAAGAAGCCCACTAAAATCGCCAACTGCCACAGGCGCACCCGGCGGCTCTGCCGCCGCACATGGCGCAGATACCGCGCCCGCTTGGGCGACACGGCAGGTTCAATCATGCAGCTCCAGCTCCTTCCATATGGCGTCGAAATACCGGGGAAAGGCGGGATTCTCCCGCCGCTTCATGGGATCCATCCGCCGCAGCTCCCCCATGTCGAACACTGCCTTGACCGTGGCGGG
>OKUV01000384.1_pt1 | contig 20446 bp, 8 predicted proteins | sample 1606661 | NCBI WGS metagenome assembly OKUV01 (sample SAMEA3882521, study PRJEB24775) | human gut metagenome | biome: human-associated habitat; feature: intestine environment; material: feces | place: Netherlands | collected 2009/2010
TGGCGTTGCTGTACAGAAAACAGACCGTTGGGGTGAAGCCAGCTATGCTTCCGATGTTGCCAACACAATTACGATTAATGGCAATCTGACTATAAAGGGCTCTGACAGCGAAACATGGGGTATTCCTATAAATGCAGATAATGTGTTGTCGCGCTTTAACAACGCCGGTATTCTTACACAGGTTGAAAACAGCCGTGTAGATGTCAGCGGTACTGCTGATATGGATGTGTATGGCAATGGTATTACAACGAATGCCAAGAACAGTACGGTTTCTATTGGCGGTGGCGAGATTAATGTTCCTAAGGGTATGAATTATGGTTACTATACTTTGGGTGCATATCAGGGAACCATTAACGTCAATACCGGTAAAGATGGCACAGCGGCCGGCAATAACAGCGTTAAGCTTGGCGGTGATATCTTCGCGTTGAAAACAGGTACGGTAAATGTAGCTTTGACTACGGATGATTCTTATCTGCGCGGCATTGTAGATAATGGCGGTACGGTCAATATGTGGCTGCAAAACGGTGCAAGCTGGATAAACCAGGCCAATAATACCCGCTATTCACAGGATAATGAGGATGTCGGCAGCAATGGAGCCAGCCATATCAGCAAACTTACAGGTGGCAGTGCAGGTGCTGCAGGCGTTATTTTCCAGAAGAGTGGCAGCAAGGATATAACCATAGACAAATACAGCGGTAATACTATGGTTATTTATGAGCATGATAACAGTAACCCGGAAAATATTTTGGGTGGCAATTTTACGGTGAAGACTGCTGAAACCGGCTCTGCTGTAGCTTTGCGCACGGACAGCAGCGGCGTAAATACATCTTCTGAAGCAACTGTAAATAAGGTTCTCGATGCATTGGCCAATAAGCTTTATTATACAGATTATGTCAATGGCAGCAGAAATCTGGACGGACAGGTACAGATTGCCGAAGGTCTGACAGCAGCTTCCGCAGCTAAATATGTAGGCAGTGTTAAATACAGCGATACCACTGGACAGGGAAGCCTGGGTGAAAAAATCAGTGTGCAGACTGAAACTCCCGAGGGCGATAACACTGATGCAGATAAAAACTTCCTTTTAGAAAAAGGCGATTGGCATGGCAATAACAGCGGTGACAATGTAAATCTGGCTCTGAAGGACAAAGCAAGCTGGACTGGCAACAACAGCGGCAGCAATATGGTGGTTAATGCAACCGATTCTGCCTGGACCGGTGATAATAAGGGCGCGGGAACTAATGTAACGCTGAATGCATCCGCTTGGAATGGTAAAAATGATGGCAGTAAGGCTGTTGTTACCCTGAAAAATAAGGCAAGCTGGACCGGTGACAGCAGTGGCAGCGATTTGCAGCTCACACTTGATAATTCTGCTTATCAGGGAAATATCAGGGGTGACAGATCTTCTGTAACTCTTAATAATGGCAGCAGCTGGAGCGGTAATGTCATTGGTAGCGGCAGTACGCTGAATATGCATGGTGACAGCCTTTGGCAACTAAAAGGAGATAATGTTCTTGACAGCTTTAATACCGGCAGTATCAGCAAAATGAGAAAGGCTGCAGCTGTGGCGGCCGGTGGCGGTACTACAGTTGATATGATGGATGCAGCTGCAGGAAATCTCACTATTAATAAATATAATGGTAAGGCTACGTTTGTTTATCAGCATGATGTAAATGATGTTACCAAAATTAATGGTGGTGATATTACAATTGGTACAGCAACAACCGGTTCAGGGATTACCCTGCTGACAGATTCTAATGGTTTGGAAACTACCAATAAATATGCTATCAATGACGCCTTGAATGCTTTGGCTAATAAGCTGTATTATACCGGATACTTAAATGGTGAAAAAAATCTTGATGGTTATGTAAAAATTGCTGAGGGACTTACGTCTGCATCAGCAACTAAATTTGCCGGTAATATTGGCTATGATAGTAAAACCGGTCAGGGCAGTCTTGATAAAGCAACCGTTGATTATGGTACAAGCATTCCTAATGTACAGTCTAAGACAGATTTTAAAACAACTGTAACCGGTGACTATGTAACAGACAAGGAATATAGGGATGCGGGTGTACTCCCTGATACTGACAATATCTACAACTTCACGAAAGATGCAACCACGATTACGACCGCTGGCAGCGCAGTTACTACAGCCAAAGATACTACCTTGAAGCTGAACAACCACGATATGACTATTACTGCTAACAGCGGTGATGGTATCGCAACAACCGGCGCTACACTGACAGTTCAGAACGCAGGCAGCTTGACAGTAAGTGGTGCGAAAGCAATCAACGCCAACAACAGCAAGGTAGAGATTACTGCAGTTAACGCAACACTGAACGGTGATGTAAGCACGAATAATGTCGTAAATATTAAGGCAACGAAGGCTGCGAAGATCAACGGTGCAGTGAGCGCAAATGGCGCAAACAGCAGCGTAAGTATTAATGGCGGCGAAGCTATGACTCTTACAGGTGCAGTTAACGCAGATGGCGCGAACAGCACAGTAACAATTGATTCTGCAGATACCACCATTGGCAGCGACGTTACTGCCAACGGCAAGGGTGCGAAGGTTACAGCCAAGAACCTCAGCAAACTTGACGGATATGTTACAACAGATGCTGACGGCAGCGTAGAGCTGAACTTCAAGGAAGGTGCAAGCTGGAGCGGCGATAACAGCGGCAACACTACCATGAGCCTGAGCAAGGGTACCTGGAACGGAGCCAACACCGGCAAGCTGAACGCAACTCTGACAAATGGTACAACCTGGACCGGCGACAGCAGTGGTGCAGGCAGCACGATTAAACTGGACGCTTCTACATGGAATGGTGCGAACAGCGGTGCCAATGCGGATATTACTTTGAACAACGGCGCAAGCTGGAGCAAAGGCAATACCGCAGACGGCGTAACCGTGAAAGCAGATAAAGCAGCCTGGACAGGAGCTAACGGCGGTGCGAATGCCAATATCACTTTGACAAATAGCGCAAGCTGGAACGGCGCAAACACTGGCAGCAACGCAACAGTAAATCTGACAGACAGCAGCTGGAGCGGAGACAACAGTGGCGCAGGCTTGAGCCTGACTGCTAATAACAGCAAGTGGAACGGCAGTACAAGTACTGCAGGCAGTGCAACGCTGACAAACGGCAGTATCTGGAACGGTGCAAGCACAAGCGGAGACTTTAGTCTGACGCTTAATAACAGCAGCTGGAACAACGGTGGCGCCAGCAGCTTGAAGAGCTTCAATGCTACTAACGGCATAGTTGATATGACTAACGCTGCAGCTAGCGTAACCATCGGCAGCTACAGCGGTGACGCAACTGTCATCTATAAGCACAACAGCAGCAATCCTGCTGAAGTATACGGCGGTAACTTTACCGTTAACAAGGCAGCAGGCAACAGCAAGATTACCATGCTGACGGACAGAAGCGGTGTAGACTTCAGTGATGAGGACAGCATTGCCAATGCCTTGAATTCTTTGGCTAATAAGCTGTATTACACTGGTTATATTACCGGCGAGCGGAATCTTACCGGTTATGTTAAGTTGGCAGAAGGTCTGACAGCAAGCTCCGTTGTTAAACAAACCGGTGATATTGCCTATGATAAGACAACTGGTCAGGGCAGCCTTAAGGATGGCAGTGTTACTCCGAATGTAACCTATCCGGAAGAACAGACAAAAGATAACTTTACAAGTCAGATTACCGGCGAATGGAAACAGGATAAAGAGTATAAGCTTGCCGGCGTACTGCATACAGATAATGCTGTTTACGACTTCAGCAAGGATAGAAGCATTATTACTACCGCAGGTACTTCCGTCGGAGCAGGCAGAGATTTGCAGCTGCAGCTTAATAATAAGAGCATGAGCTTGAATTCCGGTGCTGATGCTGTGAAAGCAGATGCGATTACCGTTGAATTCAAGAATCTTGATAAGCTTGATATCAAGGCTGCAGGCCAGGCTTTGCTGGCAGAAAACGGCGGCAAAATCATCCTGCATAATACAGGCGCTGTAACTGCAGACAGTGCGTTTATTGCTAATGGCGCAGGCAGCGGTATTAAAGCAGATGGGCTGACAAATATTACCGTAGGCAGCGGCGATGCAGTGAAGGCTGATGCAGGCAGCATTGAGCTGGCCGGCGGCACTGTTAAAGGTAATGTAACTGCAGACAATAAAGGTAAAATCAGCATTAATGCCAATAATAATGCGGCAGGAAGCATCCTTACCGATATTACCGGCAACGTTCTGGCAACGGACGGCAGCAGCGTAGATATCGGATTGGGTACCGCAGATAGCAAGCTTACAGGTGATGTAAGTACTGTCGGTGACGCAGTAATCAATATTTATGCTGATATGGGTGTCTGGACCGGTAATGCTGACGGAGATAACGTTAATCTGCATCTGAACAGCAGCAAGGCTCAATGGAATAATATTGGAAACAGCAAGCTGCGCAGCCTGAAGGGTAATGGCGGTATTATTAATCAGACTGATGCTAACGCAGGTAATATTGATGTAGGTGATTACAGCGGAAACGTTGTTGTCAACTACAAGCATACTGCTGATAAGGATACAGCAAGCAACACCCTGAATAATATCAAGTTCGGCGGCGGTTCGCTGAATATCGATAAAGCAGCCGAAGGCAGCAGCATTACCTTAAGAACCGATAATTCCGATAATCTCAGCTATACTGAAACTGATAATATTGAAAAGCTCTTCAGAGAGCTGAGCAAGAAGCTGTATTACGCAGATGCAGGCAGCAATCCTGATAATCTGAGCGGTCATGTGGAGATTGCCGAAGGCCTGACGAAGGTTAAGGTTTACGGCGATATTAACTACGGAGAGCATGGACAGGGCAATTATAAGGATGGCAGCATTAAGCGTACTGATCCGGAAATTATTTACGGCAGCAGTGAAACAGCTATGATGCGTGGCGCTAAATCCGCCATGGCTTCCACTGCTTTGCTGTGGCGCAGTGAAAACAGCGATATGCTGCAGCGCATGGGTGATGTACGTCTGGCTAATGAGGAAAGCGGTCTGTGGGCACGTTACTACGGTGGTAAGAACAGCTTTGATGCTAAGAATACCAAGTACAGCACAAGCTTTAATGCATATCAGTTAGGCTATGACAAGCAACTGGATAACAACAAGCTCTTTGGTGCGGCTGTAAGCTATAACAAGGGCAAGAATACCTACGAAATGGGCGGTCATGGTGACGGCAAGGCTGTCAGCCTGGCAGTATATGGCAGCTGGAACAGCGACAAGGGACATTATGCTGATGTAATCGTTAAAGGCGGTAAGCTTGATAATGATTATACAGTTTACAATGACATGGGCCATAAGCTGGAAGGCGATTATGATACCTGGGGGCTGTCCCTGAGCGCTGAATATGGTCGCAGAATGCAGATGCAAAACGGCTTCTACATTGATCCGAGCGTACAATTTACTGTTGGACGTGTGGCAGGAGCTGACTATAGTGCAGCCAGCGACTTCCTTGACTCCAAAGGCCTGAAGAAGGATATGTATGTCAGCCAGGATGCCTTTACCAGTGCAATCGGACGTATTGGTCTGGGCATGGGCAAAACAACTGACAAGGCAATGTTCTATACGAAATTTGCATTGGCACATGAATTTAGCGGTGACTTTACTACAACCTTTGCAGCTGAAAATGAGCCTACAAGCAGCACAGCAGTTGATTTTGGCGGAACCTGGTTTGAATGGCAGCTGGGCGGCAGCATGAAGGTAAATGATAATTCTTATGTATATGCTACCTTCGAAAAGAAATTCGGCGGCGATACCGGCAGCAATGACTGGCGCCTGGATGCAGGCTTGCGCTGGAGCTTCTAAGATTTGGGGTATGCGAGCAGCATAAAATGTTCTAAGCAGGGCGGCGGCCAAAGCGCCGACGCCCTCTTAAATAAAAATGTTAAAGGAGACTTTAAAATGACAGAAAAAGTTAAAGAGACTAAAGAGACTAAAGTTTTGGATATGGAGCAGAAGCGTGCAGATAAAATTGAAAAAATGCAGCAATTCCTGACCGATAACAAAATAGACTGCTTTGACGTACAAAAAATTGAAGATGAGCGTCATACCACAATTTTCCGTAGCCGTATGGAAGTAAAAGGACAGATTTTGCCGATGGCTGTGTTGATGGATGACAGTGTTTATATTATTTTACAGGTTCAGATTGCACCGCAGGTAATTCCGGAAGCAAAGCTGCCGGAGCTGGCTGCAGCTATCAACAACATGAACAACAATGTACGTCCCTTTAAATTTACAGTTTCCGAAAAGGGCGATTTCATGCTGAATGCCTGCATTACCGCAGAAAACAATACCTTTAATCCGGTGCTGCTGAACGCAATTATCGGTGAGGCGCTGAAGTTCCTGGAAGCGCAGTACAGCAATATTATGGAAGCAATCTGGAAAAAATAATTTAGTTGAGCATGGATTTACATATGAGGCATGCTGAAAATAAAAGTCAGGCAACAAAAGAATATTGTCGGTGATATGTTCAAGTTTAGTTAAGCCTTTATAAAATAATATTTTGATTCCTGATAAGCGGTTGATGTGAGAGTGGACTGCTTTATGATAGAGGAAGTGACAGTCGGGAGATGGACGCCCTGGTGTTATTATCTTTGTCCGGTGTTTTTGCAAGGGGTGCTTATTATGGCAAAATCATCTTGGATTCGAAGTAAAAAATTAGCTTTAGGTATTGCCGTAGCTTTAGGCTGCAGTCTGATGAGTGTTACAAGTGCTGAACAAACAGAGGCGGATTTTACAGCTCCCATTACCGGTGACATTGAAAAAGATGTTGCTTACAACGGTATTGCGGAAGTGCCTGCTAAGAATAACAACGTTTATACATTTACCAAGGATAGCAGTATTACTGTTGACGGTGCTGCTGCCACCTTCACTATTCAGGATTTGAACAGTAAAGCTTATAAAGTGCAGGCGGCAGCGGTCAATATGGTGCAGGGAAAGACCAGCCCCAATATTTGCATTGCAGCTCCTGCTAATAAGCTGACTTTAAGTGTTAAAGCCTCCGGTGATAATATCGGCGCCGGTATTTTGCAGACCACCGGTCTTGGCACTCTGCAGTTTGGCAGCAGTAATTATGGTGCAATAAAAGAATTGAACATTAATGTCAATGCTGATGCCGACAATACAAAAAAATCTTATGGTATCTGGCGTGCAGCTACTGATAATAAGACCAGAACTATTACTTTAACTGCTACCGATGGCCTGAATATTAAAGTGGATAATCCTAATGGTGCTTATGGTATAGCTGTATCTACACCTGAGGGAATGACAACAGACAATAAATTTTATAACAATAGCGGTATTACGGTTAATGGTGACGTAAATATCACAGTAAGTGGCAATAAAAAAGCTGCTGATGTACTGGAAAACAGTGCAGGACTTTTTGTGGACAGTAATCATGCCAAAATAACCTTGAACCATAAGGGTAATATTATTTCTGATGGCAATGGTATAGTTGTTGCACCTGTACACAATACTCCTAACTATAATAATCAAGCCATTACTGTAAAAAAAGGAGGTACTATTAAGCTTATTCCGACGACTGATGGTAGTGAGCGTTATGCAATTTATAATACCTATGGCAAGGTTTTTTATGGCGCAAATTCAGTCGGCGGCTTGAACAGTCAGACTGGTGCTGTGGTATTGGGTACCGGTACTCAGATAGGTGGCGACGTTTTTGTCGGCGACAATGAAAAAAATATTGTCTACTTAGGGTTAAGCGGCAAAGATTCCTATTTGAACGGCGTAATTAAGGAAGACGGAAAATTCGGCAATGTGCTGATGATTCTGAATGATGGTGCCGTATGGAATAATACTGCAGCTAACGCAGGCAATAAGGGTACCAATACAGTATTGAATAATTTTAGCGGTATTAACGGTATGTTGCATCAAAGTGCCGATAGCGGTGATGTTACAATCAAGAAATTTGACAGCCATCTGTTTAACGTAGCTTATGAGCATGATAAGAAGGACCCGTCAAAAATTTTAGGTGGCAATTTCACTATTGAAAAAGCTATAGAGAACAGTGCTCTCAATGTTTTTACTGACTATGATGCCAACCTGAATACAGAAGCTGCCAGAGAGGCAACACTTAACGCTTTGGCAAACAAAATTTATTATACAGGCTATGCAAGCGGCGAAAGAAATTTAAATGGTACCGTAAGTATTGCGGAAGGTCTTACAACCAGCTCTGCCAGCAAGTATTTTGCCGATATGAGCTTTGATGATACTACAGGTCAGGGTTATCTTGGCAAGGAAAGCAAGGTTAATGAATACGTTAAGCCTGCGGAACAGGGTGCCGTAGAATTTACCAAGGCTATAATTGGTGATGTTTCTCTGACCAAAGAATATCAGGATGCAGGTGTATACGACAACGGCAACTATGTTTTTACCAAGGATATTAAAATCAATGTTGATCCGGAAGGTAATAAATTAGTAGCAGGGCCTTGGCTGTATACCTTCAGCTCCGGTATTTTCAGCGGTTATAATCAGCAGAATGTGAATGTTGACCTGAATGGTCATAGTATGGATTTAAATATAGCTACCGACCAAAGTACGACTGGCATTGCTGCAGTAGGTGCTACCGGCAAGGTTGAAATTTTCAACGCCGGAGCTATGTCCGTTAAAGCTGTAAGTAATAAAGGTGCTCAGACAGCGGCGTTGTTTGTGAATGGCGGCGGTCAGCTTTATATCCATAATGGCGGTGAGAATTTAGAGAAAAAGGTTCTCACGGTTCGTGGCAGTACAACTAACAGCACTAATGGCGCTGTCATCAAGTCTATGAATGGTGCCAATGGTGAACGCTCCTGGCTGAAGGTTGACGGCTTGATTGATTTGGAAGCAGATACTACAGACGGTGTTGGTATGGCCGAAGGTCTGAGTGCTGTTGCATCTACTATTGATGTTGGCGGCGGCAGAATTATTATGACGAAAGCTGGGCAAAATCCTGGCCTGAATTTTGGCGGTGGTGCGGAAAATGCTGCTATCCGTGCTTATGGTGAATTTGTTTCTACCAACTATGGCATTGTCAACGTCAATGTTATCAAGGATGAGGATTCTCCTACCGGTAACGCTATTGCAGCCGGCAACAATACTACGCAGATAGTCGGTAATTTCACAACTGTCGGCGGTATGGGCACCAAGGGTAAAATCAATGTGGGCCTGAATACACCTGATTCCTATTGGGTAGGTAATTTTGTTACCGGCGGCGGCTGGGGCGTAACACCCGGCGATTATGGTATAGTCAGTCTGTTTATGGGCAATAAAGCTAAATGGATGGGCAAAGCTTCCTATGCTACTAAACTGCTGATGGACAGCGGCGCAACATGGGAAGGCTATTCCTTGAATAATGCTGTAGATGCAACTATCAAAAATGGCGCTGTTTGGTACAACATTAATGATACCGAGGAGCCTACTAAATTAAAGAGCTTAATCGGCGGTGCTACGGAAGCAGCTGCAGGTACTGTTGATATGACGCATGACGGCGTTGTCGATACTACAATCGAGCAATTCGGCGGTCATGTAAACGTTATTTATAAGCATGCAGCAGACGATGCGACGAATATTCTTGGCGGTAACTTTACTATCAATCATGCCGATGAAGGCTCTGCTATTACGCTGACAACAGACAACAGCGGTTTTGATGTGCATAAAGCAGATGAAACAAAAGCTGTATTGAGCAGCCTTGCTAACAAGCTTTATTACCAGGGTGCTGTAGATAATGCGGAAGCTAATCTTGACGGTTATGTGCAGATAGCAGAAGGGCTAACCGCTGCATCTGCCGGCATGAAGCTGGCAGATGTTGAATTCTCTGCTGATAACGGACAGGCAAGTCTGGTAGCAGATACTATCAGAACGCCGGATGCGAAGATTATTTATGGCAGCAGTGAAACTGCTATGATGAAGGGTGCAAAATCTGCTATGGCCTCCGGTGCGTTGATGTGGCGTGCCGAAAATAATGACTTGCTGAAGCGTATGGGTGATTTGCGTCTGGATGATGGTGATGCAGGCATCTGGGCTAAATACTATGGCGGCAAATACGAGATGAACAGTCAGAATACTGACCTTAATCTGAAATACAATGCTTATCAGGTAGGCTTTGATAAGGCTGTAGGTAACGGCTGGTCAGTTGGTTTGGCAGTATCCTATAACGATGGTGATTCCAATTATGGCAGCGGCAAAGCTGATCTGAAGGATACAAGCGTAGGTTTGTATGGTACCTGGAAGGGTAATGATGGTCAGTATGTAGACCTGATTGCCAAATATACCCGTATGGAAAATGACTATGATGTTGCTAATGTGTATGGTCATAAGCTGAGCGGTGATTACAAGACTTGGGGTACCAGCATCAGCGCAGAATATGGCAAGCGTTTCGAAAATGAAAGCGGTTTCTACTTTGATCCGAGCGTAGAGCTTACCTTGGGACGCATCAACGGCAAGGATTACAGTGCAAACAGTGATTACCTGGACACCTGGGGCAAGAGCAGAGGCATGCAGGTACAGCAGGATGCCTTTAACACATTGGTAGGACGCGTAGGTTTCCGCCTTGGCCAACAGACTGAAAAGGCAAGCTATTTTGTAAAACTGGCAGCAGCACATGAGTTTAAAGGTGAATTCAACAGCCGCTTTGCAGCAGAGGGCGAGCCTGAAGGCAGAACCAGTATTGATTTTGGCGATACCTGGTACGAAGCACAAATCGGCGGTACAGCTAAGCTGAGCAAAAACAGCCTGATTTATGCAGACTTTGAACGCAGCTTCGGCGGTGACGTTGAAGAGAAATGGCGTGTAGATGCCGGTTTGAGATTTACATTCTAAATTATAATTCCTTGGCATTGTGTCTTTGAAGACATATGTATAAAACAGGCAGGAGCTGAAGCTATAGCTCCTGCCTCCAAAAAATTTATTTTTGGGTAAGGAGATGTACAAAAATGAGTAAGAGTAAAAAAAGCTTAATGAAAACAAAACTAGCCTTAGCTATTGCCGTAGCTTTAGGTTGCAGTCTGATGAGTGTTGCAAGTGCTGCTACCTATGATATGACGAGTAGCGAATATGCCGGCGGCATTACCTGGAGCCATGCGGTAAATGGCGACCAGATAGGTAAAAGCTGGCAGGAGACTGACAATTATATGTTTCGCTATGATAAGGCTACAGGTCAGGTGCTTGGCGGCGATATTACTATGGCTACCGATATGCGCTATGAAGAACCCACTCCTTGGGGTGGCACGCAAGTAGAAGGTGTTACTGTTTTTGCTAATCTTGACGTTAAGGCTAGCGATTTGCCTGATTGCTCTTTAGCAACAGTAGAAAAGGTTAATGCTGCTGTTTTGAAAAAGCTGAAACCAGCCGAGGGCTTGACTCATTATTATGGCTTTGATTACATATCTGTACGCATTCTTGACGATGATGGCAATGTATTGCGTGTAGCAAAGGTTAAATTTGCTGATGACATGAGCAGTTCATCTAGTCTGACCGGCGGTACCTATAAAACTGTTTTGAGCAATGACAGCAATAATAAAGAATATGATATTAAACAGGCTGATACTGCTCAGGGGTATGCTACAATACCGGCAAATACCTGGTATGTTGGCGAAAGCGATAGCCGTTACGGACTGATTGTTGCTCCGGACCTTTCTAAAGAAACTATAAAGGCTGCTGTACGCGGTGCTGAAAAGGATTTATATGTTACTAACGTATTAGGCTCCAGTACCTGGAACAGTGAGATAACCATTAAAGCGGAAGGCAAGAATACCGACAGAGTTTATGGCGTCTACAATGATCAGAAGGGCTTGGTACATCTGAAGGATGCCAAGATGACTATCACTGCTGACGGCAACGAGCAGAGCAATGTTGCCTATGCAGGTAATAATGCGGATTATACCAGCAAAGTCATTTTGGAATCTACTGCTGACGGCAGTGTCGGTGTAGCTCTGAAGGCGAACGGCAACGTTCTCGAAGCCGGCAAGAATGGTGTAATCGACCTGACCTCCGGCCAAAGCAGCTTGGAAACTGCTGCAGGAAATTTGCTGTATGCTCATGATGGTGGCATTATTAACATTGGCCATAAGACAAAGGGTACTGCCGGTCTGAAAATAACAATGGGTGACAGCAGCAAGTATCTGGCATTGGCTGAAAACGGCGGTACGATTAATGCAGGTGTCATTGTTGAGCATCTTGACAGTGTCGATTATGATAACGCTACTGTTTTAAAAGGAAGCAACAATGTTGCCGGTAACATGAAGGCAGATGCTGACAGTAAAATTAATTTTGGCCTCGCCGGCAAGTACAACTACCAAGGTGATGCAGAGGGTAATGTTAATCTGTATTTCACTACAGGAGCAGGCTGGGAAGGCAATGCTATAGGTGAAGATGTAGCTTTGGATTTGGGCAGCGACACTCTTTGGAACATTACTTCAAATGCTGCTCAACATCTTAAACAGCATAAGGGTGCCGAATCGTCCTCCAAGAGAAGCTTTATTAATGTTGGTGAAGGCAATCTGACGATTGATAAATACTCCGGCAATACAACCTTTGTTTATCAGCATGATGCAGCTGATGCCAGCAAGATTCTTGGCGGCGATTTGACTATTAACAGCGCTGAGCCGACTAAGGTTCTCAGCACAGGCGTTGGCTCTGAGAAATATCAGGTATCAGAAGTACCATCTACAGTGTATCTGCAGACTTCCACCGATGGCATAGATACTACAGATGATGCTGCAATCAACTCTGTACTGGATAATCTGGCCAAGAAGCTTACCTATACTGCTTATGTGAACGGCGAGCGTAATCTGAGTGGCAGGGTAGAACTTGCAGAAGGCCTGACGAGTTCTTCTGTAAGCAAATTCTACAGCAATATTACCTTTGACGCAGCCAGCGGACAGGCTAAAAAAGAGAATGAGCTCTTTAAACCGTTTACAGGTATTATTTTTGGTAATGAAACATCAGATGCGAAAAACGGGTATGCTGACCAGATCAGCGGCACCGCTGTTGGCAAGGATTTAAAATATACCTTTAATGATGATACTCTTATTGATGTTAAGCTGAACAAGGATCCGCGTAGCTTCGGATGGGGCGGTCTATATTGTGCAGCAATCAACAACTACGGTGACCGTCAATATCAATCTTCACCTGTCTATACTAAGGGCGGACCGAGCTATACTATCGATATGCAGGGACATGACCTGAATGTAAACTTCAGTGCTTTCCCGGCTTCAGGCTCTACCGGCAGCCAACCGATGTGGACTGCTGCAGCTATCGGCGTTTTCCGTGATGGCACGATTACGATTGATAACCCTGGTGCTGTCAGCATTACCTCTACTAATAACTATTATTACGGCAGTGCTATCAGAGCATCTACTGCTGCTGTCGGCGAAACTGGCGCACATGTTATTATCAATAATGACAACAGCAAGGAGCATGCTGTGAAGATTCGCGGCGGTATTGATACTCCTGGCTATCAGCTGAACTGGCGCGCTATTGAAATATATACTCAGAACGGCACTAAAAAAGAAAACGGCAACTCTGTTGAGATTAAAGGCCTTGTAGATATTGATGTAAAGAATTGTGCATCTTTATTTGCTCGTGGTAACTATGCGACGATTGACATCGGTGGTGGCCGCATTGTTTCTCATAATTATTCCTCTATCTGGACTGCTGGTAATGAAGCTTTGATTAACCTGAATATGCAGAAGGATGCAGAAGGCAATGCTATTGATGCCGGAGATAATTATCTGCAGATTGAAGGAGATGTATCGACTGCCACTCAGTATTATGGCTCCAATGGCACAATTAATGTCGGTCTGAACACTGCTGATTCCTATTTGAAAGGTCATTTCTTCGGCGTTGGTAACAATAATCTGTATCTGCGTAACGGTGCCGTTTGGGATAATATGCCTGCTGTAACGCATAACTGGGCTGGCGGCGACTATAGCACTAACAATATTGTCAGCAATATCAGCAATCTTTATGGTGGTGCAGACAGCGCTCATGCCGGTAATATTTATCAGCATGAATCTAAAGAGCTGCGTATCAAGAACCTCACTGGTTATGTAAACGCATATCTGGCACATGAAAACGGCGAAGACGGCAATGCAAACTTTGATGCTCTTGGCAACATTGTTGTAGAAAAAGCAACCAAGACAGATGGCAAGAATGCCTGCATTACGCTCTTTACTGACCGCAATGGTATTGATACCAGCGAAAATAATGAAGTAGTAAATACCTTGACTGCTTTAGCTAAAAAGCTGGTTTACAATGAAGCTATAAATTCTCCGGAGGTTGATACTGAAACTGAAACTAGTGCTATGGATGGTTCGAAGCCGGAAATCAATCTGGACGGCAAGGTCGGTATTGCCGAAGGCTTGACTGCAGGTTCTGTAGCAATCCGTCTGGCAGACCTGGACTTCAACAAAGAGAACGGCGAAGGCAGCCTGATTGCAGGCAGCATTCATACTCCGGATGCATATGTACCCGTTATGTACGGCAGCAAAGAAACCGCAATGATGAAGGGTGCAAAATCTGCTATGGCTTCCACCGCAATGCTGTGGCGTGCCGAAAACAATGACCTGATGAAGCGTATGGGCGACCTGCGTCTGTCTGAAGGTGAAAGAGGCTTGTGGGCAAAATACTACGGCGGCAAGTACGATATGGACAGCCAAAATACTGATTTCAACCTGAAATATAATGCATATCAGTTAGGCTATGATGCAGATGCAGGCAACGGCTGGACAGTCGGTGCAGCAGTATCCTACAACGATGGTGATGCAACCTATGGCAATGGCCGCGGTGACCTTTCCGCTTACAGCGCAGGCATCTACGGTACCTGGAAGAGTGAAGACGGACAGTATGTTGACATCATCGCCAAGTACAGCAAGCTGGAAAATGACTACAAGGTATTCAACGATAGTGGTCATAAGCTGAGCGGTGACTACAAGACCTGGGGTACCAGCATCAGCGCAGAATATGGCAAGCGTTTCGAAAATGACAACGGTTTCTACTTTGATCCGAGCGTAGAGCTGACCTTGGGACGCATCAACGGCAAGGATTACAATGCGCACAGCGATTATCTGGACAGCGTTGGTGTGAAGAAGGATCTTGAGGTTCAGCAGGATGCGTTCAACACATTGGTAGGCCGCGTAGGCTTCCGTCTGGGGCAGAAGCTGGATAATGCAAGCTACTTTGTAAAACTGGCAGTAGCACATGAATTCAGCGGTGACTTTGACACTACCTTCCGTGCAGTAAACGAACCGGAAGGCAGAACCAGTATTGATTTTGGCGATACCTGGTACGAAGCACAAATCGGCGGTACAGCTAAGCTGAGCAAAAACAGCCTGATTTATGCAGACTTTGAACGCAGCTTCGGCGGTGACGTTGAAGAGAAATGGCGTGTAGACGCAGGCTTAAGATTTACGTTCTGATTTCTCATCTATATAATATGTAAAAAGCAGGCAGGGAGAATCCCTGCCTGCTTCGGAAAGTCAAAAAAGGTCGCTGCAAAGCGGCCTTTTTTGCTGATTTGTATTTTTTAGCTAGCAATTAAACTATAGAAAAAATATTGCGTATAGCTTGCACAGGTATTTTTATGGTGGTAGACTAGATTAAACAATACTCGGAGGACTTAACATGAATATAACAGTATATCTTGCCTCATCGACAGGCAATGATCCTAAATTTGAGGCTGCGGTTAAAGAGCTTGGCACTTGGATTGGTGCGAGCGGTAATACGTTGGTTTATGGCGGTTCTAAAACCGGCCTGATGGGAGAGCTGGCACAAAGCGTTCTGCAGGCAGGCGGTAAGGTTATCGGCGTGGAGCCGCAGTTTTTTGTAGATGAGGAATATCAATATGAGGGACTGACGCAGCTGATAGTTACCAAAGATATGGCAGAGCGCAAGACGAAGATGATTGAGCTTGGCGATGCCTTTATTGCCTTTCCCGGCGGTGTGGGAACGCTGGAGGAAATCAGTGAGATTATGTCTAAGATTTCACTGGGACATCTGCAGGCGCCGTGTGTCTATTATAATCTTGACGGTTATTATGATGATATAAAGCACTTTCTGCAGGAGATGATTCTTAAAGGCTTCTCTTCTGCAGAAAAGCAGCAGGGAGTATATTTTGCGGAAAGTCTGGAAGAGATAAAGGTATTATTGAAATAAAAGAGTTGATGAGAATATAAAAAGGCTGACGCTGTGCATTTACGCAAGGCGTCAGCCTTTTTGCTGCATTAAATATTCTGTGCTTAATAAATGTTGCACAGCCTGCTTATATACGGAAACACTTTTGCAGTGCGTTATACTCGCCTAATGCCAGCATTGTTATATCGTCGGATAATATGGTATCGGGCGTAATTGAGACGTCAGTTTTTCCCAAGTGCTTTATGCCAAGAATATTAATGCCAAACTTTTTGCGGACCTCCAACATACCGATGCTTTTACCAACCCATGCTTTGGGCACTTCTACTTCAAAAATAGCGTGCTGCTTGTCAATTTCAATATAATCGAAAATATGGTCTGCAGTGTAGCGTTTGGCTGCCCATATAGCCATCTGCTTTTCAGGATAGACTACATTGTCTGCACCGTTACGAAGCAGAAACTTTGCCTGGACATCGCGTTCAGCACGAGATACTACACATTTTGCGCCCAGTTCTTTTAAAAGCGAAGTAGTTTCCAGCGAGTTTTGAAAATTACCGCTGATAGTTACGAAGCAAACGTCAAAATTCCTGATGCCAAGAGCACGTAAAAACTCTGCATTGGTACTGTCACCGATTTGTGCTTTGGTGACAAACGGCAGTACATCGTTAATTCTTTCCTCGTCAGTATCAACCGCCATGACCTGATGCCCTAATTGTGAAAGTTGCATAGCGATATGTCGTCCAAAATGACCAGCTCCAATCAATAAAATATTTTTCATAGGATATCCACTCCTTTTGTTTAGCCAATAGTGATTTTTTCCAGCGGCAGTTTTGAGTTAACTGCTTTTTTGCCGGATAATGCTGCGTACATGAGCGTAAGGCTACCTACTCTGCCAAGATACATAAGTAAAATCAGTATCAGTTGTGAGGGTACATGCAGCTGCGGTGTAATTCCCAGCGTCAGTCCGACTGTTCCCAATGCTGATGCTGTTTCATATAAGCAGGATGACAGTGGCAGGTTCTCATAGGCACTGATAAAAATTCCTCCCAAAAAAAATAGTGCAATATACATGGTGAGGATAGTAGAGGCAAGCTTGATTGCATTGTAATCGACTCTGCGATCAAAAAAATGGGCACTGTCCTGCTGGCGATAGGTCGCAACAATGTTGGCAAGCAGGACGGCAAAGGTTGTCGTTTTCATACCACCGGCAGTTGAGCCCGGTGAACCGCCAATCAGCATCAGGAGAATCATAATGCCTTGCGACGAGCCGGACATAGCAGATAAATTTACTGTATTGAACCCCGCTGTTCTTGTTGTGACTGACTGAAAGAGAGCTGCCTGAAGACGATCTTCAATAGGAAGGGCAGCAAAATCAGCAAAGAAGAAAAAAATTGCCGGAAAGACAATCAGGATAACCGTCGAGATAAGGATTACTTTACTTTGCATTCTGTAGCGTCGGAACTGCAGCTTGTTTTCACAAATGTCCTCCCAGGTCAAAAAGCCGATACCGCCAATTATGATAAGCAGCATAATCGTTATATTTATTATAGGATTCTGCGCATAACCGGTAAGGGAGGGGTAGATGTTGTCTGCGGTTCCCAAAATATCGAAGCCTGCATTGCAAAAGGCAGAAATAGAGTGAAAGGCTGCCAGCCAAATACCGTGCCAGCCATAGTCGTGGCAGAACACCGGCAGCATGGCAAGTGCACCAATCAGTTCAATCAAAAATGTTCCCCACAGGATAAACTTCGTAAGCCGGACGATACCGCCTACATTTGGCGCTGATATTGCGTCCTGAAGGGTGGTGCGCTGCATCAAAGATATTCTTCGCCTGGACAGAAGTGCAAATGATGCCGCTACTGTTACAACACCAAGACCGCCAATCTGTATCAGCGTCAGAATGATTGTCTGCCCAAAGGCCGACCAGTAGCTGCCGGTATCATGTATCACAAGACCGGTTACACAAACTGCGGAGGTTGCGGTAAATAACGCATCATGAAACGGTGTTACACAGCGTTCTGCTGCGGAAATTGGCAGCATCAGCAGTAATGCACCCAGCAGGATTACTCCCGCAAAACCTAATATGATAATTTGAAAAGATGAAAGCTGAAATCTTCTGCTAATCATTTCTTCTGACATATCTACACCTTCTTGTTAATCTGTTTATACATTCATTGTGCTTGTTGCGGACACAATGTAAAAGCCGTATATTGAACACTGCTTTGATTGTTCCTATCATAGCATTTTTTCGGTGTAGATTTGGTAAAGAAACGGGTATGGAGCAACATTATCCGGTGATATGTCTTGAAGCGCTTTTGTTCGTGAAGTATAATGGGTTTGTAAAAATAATTAGGAGAAGCATTATGAAGCATCAACAACGACAAGAAGATATTTTGTTTTCGGTCTGTATTTTTTTCGGCGCTTTTGCCATTAATCTTTTGATTCGTAAGCTCTTTACAACGCAAACGCTGGTTCCTATGATTTTTGTATTCGGCGTTTTTCTGATATCGCTGAAAACGCACGGGTATTGCTATGGTATTGTTTCGGCTGTCTTAAGCGTATTTGCAGTAAATTTCGCTTTTACTTATCCCTATTACACTTTGGATTTTTTCGTAGAAGAAAGTATATTATCCGCTATAATTATGCTGCTTGTTGCCGTTTCCACCAGTACGTTGAACAGTAGGATACGCGACCAGGAGAATTTGCGGGCAGAAAGCGAAAAGGAGAGGATGAGGGGCAATCTGCTGCGGGCAATCTCTCATGATTTGCGTACACCTCTTACATCAATATACGGCTCAGCTTCTACGCTGATTTCCAAGAGAAATGCACTTTCAGAAGAACAGCAGCTAAAGCTGTTGGGAGAAATTCAAGAGGATAGTGAATGGCTTATCCGCATGGTCGAAAACCTGCTGGCTGTTACAAGAATCGACGGCGCAAAGGTCAAGATTGTGAAAACGCCAATCGTTTTAGATGAGCTGATTGACTCAGTTCTTATGAAATTCGCCAAAAAACACCCGAATCAGAAGGTGATTACGCAGATACCGGCCGACTTTGTAGATATTCCTATGGATTCTATCCTTATTGAGCAGGTGTTGTTGAACTTTTTGGAAAATGCCGTTTTTCATGCGAAAGGAATGACAGAGCTGAAGCTGTCGGTTTCCCTTGCAGGAGATAAGGCTATATTTGAAGTTGCCGACAATGGGTGTGGCATTCCGGAGGAGATTTTGGATAAAATTTTTACCGGATGCTATAAAAAGTCTGCAGCACCGATAGACGGAACGCGCAGTAATATGGGCATCGGTATTTCGGTTTGTGCTGCTATTATTAAGGCGCATGGCAGCGAGATTTTTGTGGAAAATCGGAAGGGCGGCGGTGCTGTATTCCGCTTTTCTTTGGCAAGAGGGTGCGATGATGAGCAATAATAAATTCAAAATTTTAATCGTAGAGGATGAAGCAAACATCCTTAGCTTCATCAAAGCCAACTTGGAAATAAGTGATTATCAGGTAATCTGTGCAGAAACCTGTGCGCTCGGCATGATGATGTACGCTTCTTATCATCCGGATCTCATTGTTTTGGATCTGGGATTGCCTGACCGTGATGGCTTGAGCTTGATTCAGGATGTTAGAGAAACGGATACTGTTCCCGTCATTGTCCTTTCTGCCCGTTCCGGCGAAATGGATAAGGTGGAAGCCTTAGACCTTGGCGCGAATGATTACATTACCAAGCCGTTCTCGGTGTCGGAGCTGATGGCCCGCGTGGAAGCGCTGGCCCGCCGAGTGCGCCGCAGCGCCACTGCGGACGATGAACAGGCAGGCTCCGAGCCGGATCAGCTGGTCAGCGGCCCCTTTGTGCTGGATGAAAAGAGCCGCATGCTGTACAAAAACGGCACGGCCATCGACCTGACCCAGGTGGAGTTCCAGATCATGGAGCTGTTCTTCCACAACCCCGGCATCGCGTTGGTGCGGGAAAAGATCCTCAAGGGCGTCTGGGGCGAGAACTACTTCGGCGATGTGAAGATCGTGGATGTGAACATCCGCCGCCTGCGCATGAAGATCGAGGACGAGCCGAGCCACCCGACCCACATCATGACGGTGTGGGGCTACGGCTACCGGTGGGAAGAATGACCCACTCCGGCTCACAAAAGGCAGACTGAGGAAGGGAGGTGCGCAGGGTGAGAAGCGGAATTACGAGGCGATGGCTGCGGGGCAGCCTGATGCTGACGGTGCTGCTGTTGATACTGGTCGAAGGCATGTTCCTGTACAGCTGCTCACGCAACTACTACAACAGCGTCCAGCAGA
>OKUV01000399.1_pt1 | contig 19759 bp, 18 predicted proteins | sample 1606661 | NCBI WGS metagenome assembly OKUV01 (sample SAMEA3882521, study PRJEB24775) | human gut metagenome | biome: human-associated habitat; feature: intestine environment; material: feces | place: Netherlands | collected 2009/2010
GTATGGTGTGGAGCTGATAAGGGTATCTCCTTTGATGGTGTTGTATCAGACAATGACGGGTCATATTGTCAGGCTCTCGACGATTTTCTTAGAAAAGAAGGTATAGATCTGGATAGTGTGAAGACCCTTAGCAATGGCAGTGAAGGTGGTTGGGACTGGATCATCATTCAGATATGTTACGATAAGAATGGACGTCTGTGTTCAAGAGTTTATTCAGGCTTTAAAAATCAGGATGGTGGTATCAACAAGACACCTGTAACCAACATAGAGAAGAGAATGGGTCGAGGCTGGATCGATATTGAATAGTGTGTAAGTAGATATTGATTATAGAGTATGAAAAAGAGAACGTGATTTTGTACAAAACCACGTTCTCTTTTTCACTATATTATTTTAAATGCTCATAAACTTTAACGTTAAATTATTTTGAAAATATTTGTAACGAATACCCTTAAGTGGCGTCTAATCTATAGGAAGGTCCAAAACATGAAAAACAACAGACAAATTATAGGAGGTGACAGTTCTGGATTATGAAAAATTGTACAATTCATATTACCTTCAGGTTTATTCATATGTAATGACCATTGTGAAGAGCCGTAGTGTCGCCGAGGAAGTTACCCAGAATACTTTCTTTAAGGCAATGACAGCCAGGCGGTCATATGAAGGTAAAGCCAGTGAGCTTACATGGCTATGCAGCATAGCTAAAAATCTGGCAATCGATGAATGTCGCAAAAATTCAAAATTTGCAGAGCTGGATGAGGATACTCCTGAGACGTCAGAGGGTATGGCGGATACCGTAGAGGACAAGGTAGAAGATCAGGACACGGCACTCAGGATACATCTGGTACTGCATGAACTGCAGGAGCCTTACAAGGAAGTATTTCAGCTCAGGGTATTTGGCGAGTTGCCATTTTCACAGATCGGCATGATATTCGGCAAATCAGAAAACTGGGCAAGGGTAACTTACCATAGGGCGAGACTTAAAATAAAGGAAAGGATGGATGATAATGAGTAATACAAATATAGATAATTGTGATATCGTGCAGGATCTCCTGCCATTATATTATGACGACGCCTGCAGTCCTGCCAGCCGTAAAATGGTGGAAGCACATCTGGCAGAATGTGAGAAATGCAGACGTACATACGAGGATCTGAAAAATGACACCCTCGATGAGATACTGAAAGAGGACTCCAGGGGGGTGCTTGAAAGGCATGAGAAAAGCGAAAAGACAGCCGCCTACAAGGCGGGAGTTATCATAGCCGGATTGCTGCTGATCCCGATACTCATAACATTTATAGTAGGGCTTGCCGGCGGAGTAGGGCTTGATGTGTCTGCTGTGGTCACAGCTTCCATGCTGCTTGTTGCGGCACTTACTGTGGTGCCTCTTGTATCAAAAGAGCGGAGACTTGTGAAGTGTATATTGACAGGCATTATTGCAATCCTTCTTATATACTTTTTCGTGGATCGTATGAATGGACAGGGTGAATTTATATTGTGGACAGTTCCTACAATATTCGGATTGTCTGTGGTGTTCTTCCCATTTGTCATCCGTGGGGTGGAACTGCCTGCGGTATTGGTTGACAAGAAGGCACTCGTCACCATGCTGTGGGATACCCTGTGGCTATTCCTTACTATAGTTGAGGTGTGCGGACACTCAGGAGATTTCGAGGGCATGAGAGAGGGCTGCATAGTTGCCGCAGTTTTAATGGTTCCTGTGTGGCTTGTATTCTTAGTTGCCAGATATCTCAATATCGGTGTTCTTGCCAAGTCGGGGATCATTGTGTGGATATGCGGCGTCTTTACAGCATTTGCAAATGATATATGCCTGTTCTTCGTATATGGCACTAAGCAGCTCACCATCAGCCACGCTGATCTTTCAGTATGGATCACCGGGGAAAATGTCAATTCAAATGTGTATGTGATCGCATTGATAGTCAGTGGGATAGTGGGTACGGCATTGCTTGTTGCAGGGCTGGTGAGAAGAACTGTTGAAAGAACTAAAAAAGGAATATCAGGCAATTGAATCCGTGCTACTAAATAGACAAGGGGCTGAACAGCAAAGAATGCCATTCAGCCTAGAAATTAAAATGAAGTAAGAACTGGAAACTTTTTCATTGAGATTTACAGAATATCTCTAAAAATGTTGAAATGATATTTGATTTATTTGATAATAGTGATTGAGACTGTTGATGGCGGACAAGTGGTGAAACGTTATTCAATAAAGGGGGATTTATATGTTCGATTTTCAGCAAATGTATAGAGAAAAGCTGCGTACACCGGAGGCTGCGGTGGAGTGTGTCAAGGATGGAGACTGGGTCGACTACACTTCATCCCTTGGAAAGCCTGTACTACTTGACAGGGCACTGGCAAAGCGGAGAGATGAGCTGCACGATGTGAAGATCAGGGGTAATCTGATGGCTGGTCCTATAGAGGTTGCAGAGTGCGATGACAGTCAGGAGCATTTTGTGTATCATAGCTGGCACTGTTCGCAGTACGAGAGAAAGCTGTGCGATGAGGGCAAGTGCTACTATATACCGATGGTATTCCACAACAATGCGGCTTACTATGAGTATTTCCTTCATGTGAATGTGGTCATGGTGTCAGTGGGACCTATGGACAAGCATGGCTATTTTAACTTCTCGGTGAATACCGGTGTGGCTGCCCCTATTGCCAGGAAGGCTGACATAGTCATAGTTGAGGTAAATGAGCACATGCCTAAGATACGCGGTGGATATGACGAGTGTATTCACATATCGGATGTGGATATGATCGTGGAGGGGGATCACGAACCATTTGCCGATGTGAAAACACAGGCACCGCGGGAGGTTGACCGGAAGATAGCGGAGCTGCTCATTCCATATATAGTGGACGGCTCAACGCTGCAGCTCGGTATCGGAGGAATGCCAAATGCGGTGGGTGAGATGCTGGCCCAGTCTGATCTCAAGGATCTCGCCATGCATACAGAGCTCTGCTCGGATGCATATCTAGCCCTGTACAAAGCGGGCAAGCTGACAAATAAATACAAGAATATAGACCGAGGAAAGGGCGTATTTGGTTGTGCCATCGGTTCAAATGAATTGTATGAGTGGCTGGACGACAATCCGGGAATCGCCGCATATCCCCTTGAGTATGTGAACAGGCCATATGTCATATCGCAGATAGACAACATGGTATCCATAAACAGCTGCGTGGCGGTGGATCTGTACGGACAGGTTGCGGCAGAGAGCAGCGGTTCACGCCAGATCAGCGGAACCGGCGGGCAGCTTGATTTCCTGATCGGAGCATCGGGCTCCCATGGCGGCAAGGCATTTATATGTATGAGTTCCACCCACACCGACAGGAATGGAGTGAAACACTCCAGGGTAAAGCCACAGTTCAATGGAGATATCATCACATCGCCGAGAAGTCAGGTGTATTTCCTGGCTACAGAGTACGGCGTGATAAATCTTGAGGGACGTTCCACATGGGAGAGAGCGGAGGCGCTGATATCCATAGCCCATCCTGATTTCAGGGACATACTGATAAAGGAGGCCCAGGAGAGGAAGATCTGGCGGAGGTCGAATAAGAGATGAGAAAGTTATTTGACATAGACATAAAGGACTACGAAGCGGACGGGAGCACTATTACAAATTTCCGGGTGACGGTATTCAAGGCGCAGATGAAACTATAGAGACTTTTGACGAGGCATCTGATTTTATGTGGGATGATGTCATGGGATAGGGGATGCATGTATAGATGCCCGGTATACTATGTCACAGGCAATCATGAATATTGGCTTGAGAAATCTGCATGGCTCGTAACGTTCACACAATTTTCACAAAATAATTAGCACTCACCCCTTGACAGTGCTAATAACTGGTGCTATAACATAGTTAAAGATGAAGGAAGGGATTAGGAAAAGGAAAGAAAGATCCCGGAACTTATCTTAGGAAAACAAAAAGTCTAAGTGCCTTGAGCCATCATAGGATGGCGCAATTTCCGACATTTGACTCAGGTTGAATTTCATTGAGATTGAAAGGAGAAATGACTTATGTTACCTAGTGTTTTTGGAGAAGATTTATTTGATGATTGGATGGACTACTTCCCATTTGGAAGAGATTTTGACAAGGAATTTAGTAAAGCAATGGCTCCTGCAGAGCATGCACTTTACGGTAAGCATGCAAAGAATATGATGAAGACCGATGTTCGTGAGACCGATGATTCTTACGAAGTAGATATTGATCTTCCTGGATTTAAGAAAGACGAAGTTAAGATCCAGCTTGCAGATGGTTATCTGACTATCGAAGCTGCCAAGGGTCTTGATAAGGATGAAAAGGATAAGAAGAGCGGCAAGTACATCAGGCGTGAGCGTTATGCGGGCAGCATGAGCAGGTCCTTCTACGTTGGCGAAGATGTAAAGCAGGAAGAGATACATGCTAAGTATGATAATGGTATCCTGAAGCTCTCAGTTCCTAAGAAGGAAGCTAAAAAGGCTGTCGATAGCAGTAAATACATTGCTATTGAATAGTTAATATAAAAGTCATCATACGATATAAAAGGAAGGAAGCGATTGTTATGGATAAAAATCCAAAACATCCATTAAAGAAAAAGAAAGCTCATGAAAAGGTAAATGTTGCAGATCACAGCTCAGAAGAGCAGGTATCAACAGGAAAGCATAAGAAGCATGTTTATGAATAGCATGCGGAATATGCTTCAGATATCATGAACAGTATAAATTACTAAGAGAAGGCGTCATGGCATTAGCTGTGGCGCCTTTTGTTTATTGTAATGATGTCGGAGACATCGTTACGTTGCAGCAACCCTTGCCGTAGGCAATTTTTAATGGTTGCTGCTCCACATAAGTTTAGTTGCCCAATTAATTGAAAAAGTATATACGTTGTTTCTTATTTATGTTACATTTATAGTGTATAGGCTTATGTCTGTAATGAAGAGTGAAGAAGAGGGAGATAAACCAGGCATAGGCGTGATCATAAAGCAGGGTGTTACAGGCACACTTATTTTAACATCGAGGACAGAATGGGAAACGACAGTTATAAATATCAGGTTGATGAAAGAAAAAAATATCAGAAGATAGAGGCGGTAGAGGATAAATGGATCAGGATACACAAGGATTTTTCACCTTATGTGGACGAGCATATCCTGTTTCGCTGCATGAAAGAGGCATTTAATCTTGTGGATATTGTTATGGGCAACAAGATTTATGGTTTCAAGAATGCAAATACTCCTGCGAATACAGAGAAGACCGATAAGGGAGAACTGTATTTCTACGATAACTTAAAAGACCCCATAAATTATACAGAAGCGAGAACCTTCTACGGCAAGGTGACGATCCTGAAAAGACTAGGATATGCCATACCTGATGAGATAAATGAAATAAGGAAGTTCAGAAATTTCATAGAGCATAATACGGAAACCTTCAATCTTCAGTATTTTGCAGAGACTTATAATTATGACAAGGCAATGGAGCTGATCGCCAATCTGGGCTACACTCTTTATGTGCTTGGAATGTTAAGATATGAGTATATAATCCCGGCAGGAGATATACTTCTGGCTCACAAGGGAGACTATATAGGGAATGGAAATGAATATTATCTCCATGAGATTATATCCTCTTCCGTGTTTTGCAATGTTTTTCTTGGCTATGATGTGAAGAAGAAAAAATATGTCGCTATTAAGGAGATAAAGCAGTACGAGACTCTGGACAATGACAAGGATCTCCTTATGCATATGAATTGTGACAATCTGCCACATGTTTTGGATATAATCAATTACAACAGAACATTTTACATTGTAATGGAATACATCGAAGGCGTATCACTTACAAAGGTGTTGAACGAAGGCGTAGTAACTTATGATTGTGCGGTGTACATGATAAGACAGATTGCCAAGGTCATAGATTATCTCCACAGCCAGCACAGAATGGTGCATGTGGAATTAAATCCCGACAATTTCCTGGTGGATATGAACTGGAAGGTGTATCTGGTGGATTTCGGTGTTACAAAGTCCAAAGAATATATAGCTGCAAATGATCCTTCCTCCATATATATTGCTCCTGAGGTGCTTGAGGGGGGAGTGTATGATCAACGGGCAGATATTTATACATTTGGCATGATGGTACAGGTGATACTGAGGAGAGTTCAGGATTCTGCGGAACATGAGGAAGAGATCTCAGGGTTATTTGACATTACTCGCAGGTGTGTCGGCATTAATCCCTACAACAGGTATTCCTCTGCAAATGAAGTATGTGGCATGTTATACGAGATCGGTCACAGCCGTATGGCACAGTATGAGAACATGCAGTACGGAAGAGATCAGAATGGCGGATTTCAGACCGGGAAGTCATGGCATGAAAAGACAAATAGTGGGAATACTAACGTCGAAAACACCAAAGGTGGTCAATATCGGCATATGAAGCCACAGTCCGGAAAGACTGGAGAAGAGGGCGGAAATATGACGGTTCAGCAATCTCAAGGGGCTAAATGTCCAAGAAAGATTATTCTTGGTATAATAGTTTTTCTGGTGGCAGCAGCATTATTTGCAGGAGGCATATTGCTGGGCAGATTTTTATAAAAATAGTGTGCAAAAATATATGAGATAGAGATTTTGATTTGTGGGAAAAACGATCGGAACATGCTTCTTTTGGTTGCAGGATCATGCCAAATAAGGTATCATAGATACAGGTATTTTTATTTCTAAAGACTGTATTTTCATGATAGTAGGAGACAGCCGAATGCCTGCATATTACAATAGATTGGGGACACTGAATGGGCATAATTTATTCATCTCTGAAACGAAAAACAGAAGAGGAACAATCACATTTTGATAGAAGAATTTCACAAATGCTTCCGGTTATGGCAGGATACTGCTATTTTGACATAAGAAATTATGACACTTTTTCGGGTGAATATAATCTGTATATTGATTGGGACATGGAGTTGATGGAGTACCTTGCGTACCCACTTCCTTCTGGTGGATATTTTGTTAAGGTAACATCGGAACAGGCTGATGATTTTAATGAGCTTGGAGAAGGCGTGCCTGTATATATGAAGCTTATTGGGAAAAATGGACAGATTTATTCCTACAGAACCTATCTTGTGTACAGAGGAAGACCTTACAGTATCGAGTTCAGCGGTGCAGAGCTTATCCCATTTGAAGAAAAAATACAGAAGTGCATGATCGGTGGCAGCCAAAGACCTGGCATGAGCATAACCGGCAGCCAGAGATTTAGCATAGGCGGAAGTCAGAGACTTGGCATGGGAGTAACCGGCAGCCAGAGATTTAGCATAGGCAGTAGCCAAAGACCTGGCATGGGAGTAACCGGCAGCCAGAAACATGTTGGCAGTCAGAGACCTGCAATTATGGGAAAGCTTCCGGAGGTGTACACGCCGACAGAGGATTGGACCATGATACCTAAGGAGTGGCAGCTTATTAACAGGACAAGAAGACCGGACACAGATAAGGGCGGCAACGCCAGACTTGGATACGGACTTGATTTAATATAACAAAGAGCGGACGGCAATTCTTATGTGATATGTTGTCTGCTTTTTTTGTCGCTGTGTATAATAATATTTTAAGGGATAAGGGCATGTTGGTATTTTGTGGGGTATGCAATAAAAACATGGATGGATGATCATGAGACTCAAAAATAGCTTGATAAGTATATTAAAAAAGGAAACAGTACTGTCAATAGCAGTAATTCTGGCAATGATTTCTATGTTTGCAGTACATCCGGACAAAAGGTATCTGGAGTATATAGATTTCAGAACCATATGCATACTATTTGCACTTATGGTAATAGTTGCAGCATTTAAAAGTGTAGATTTTTTTGTGGTGTTGGCGGATAAGCTTACAGGTGCGGTAAAGAAAAAGTGTACTCTTGCCCTTGTTCTTGTGCTTCTATGTTTTTTCGCGTCAATGATTATAACGAATGATGTGGCGCTCATTACTTTTGTGCCATTTGGTATTATAGTATTTGGAAAGCTGCCGGAGGGAGAGAAAAGATCCTGGATCATTAGGGTGGTAATCATGGAGACTATTGCAGCAAATCTTGGAAGTATGCTTACACCTATAGGTAATCCGCAGAATTTATATCTGTTTGGCATATCGGGAATGAATATAACCGATTTTCTTGAACTGATGCTTCCTTATGCAGTAGTTTCTCTTGTATTATTGTTAGTCTGGATTGCCATATCCGGGTTAAAAGATAAAAAGAGTAAAGGGGCAAATGCGGAAATAAAGCCGATTGGTTCGGTTGGTAGCATGCAGAAAAATAAAGAAATCCTTATAGTGTATCTGGCGCTATTCATGGTTATGCTTCTGGTGGTGGGAAGGATAGTTCCATATCAGGCGGCATTTATCATGGTTTTGTTGTATACGGCTATAAGGCAGAGAAAGCTGCTTCGAGAGGTTGATTATTCTCTGCTTGGGACATTTGCAGCCTTGTTCATATTCATAGGAAACCTTGGGAGAATACCCGATTTGGCTGGCTTCATAGAAAAAATAATGGCTGGGCATGAAGTGCAGTGTGCTGTGGCAGCAAGCCAGGTGATGAGTAATGTTCCGGCGGCAATATTGTTGTCAGGATTCACAGGTAATATAAGGGCTCTTATTGTGGGTACAAATCTCGGAGGACTTGGAACACTTATAGCCTCAATGGCAAGCCTTATAAGCTTCAGATATATTGCGAGAGAGGACAGAAGCATGAAAGGTTCGTACTTTCTTTGGTTCACTCTTGCCAATATAATTTTTCTCTTTATACTCATGATTTTCTATATTTGCAAGGAGAAGGGTATATGTTAGGATTTCATACACTTTGGACAGCACCATTTTACGTTAAAAATAGTGAGGACACACCATATTCCATGCAGGATTATGAGGTACTTACCATGATACTTTCTGCAATTATGTGGAGGAAGAATAATGGACCTATTGTTCTTTATGGAGATCGCAAAGCATTGGAATATATTGACAGCCTGGGGCTTAGTTTTATCTGGAACGGAGGAATTAAGGAGATAAAAGTTTCGGAGAAAATAGACCCGGGAGTTTTCTGGGCAGCAGCCAAGTTGTTTGCCCTTAAGGAGGTGGAGACACCGGCAGTGATGGTGGATCTGGACCTTATCATATGGAAGCGGATAGTGGACTATGTTGCCGGAACTGATCTGTGTGCCATACACAGAGAGGGATTGTTCCCGGAGGTTTACCCGGATACACATACCCTGAATATGAAGCCCGGATATTCATTTGACCCAGAGTGGAGCGAAGAAGTCATGCCTGTGAATACCTGTATGCTTTATATGGGGGACGGCGATCTCAAAAAGTACTATGTGGATTCAGCCATAGATTTTATGGAGAACTGTAACGAGCACGAGGATAACCTGCACCATATGGTATTTGCCGAGCAGAGGCTTCTTGCCATGTGTGCGGAGAAATATGGCAAGGTTGTGTCATCATTTTTTCCTGCTTCAATGGATATTGCAAATCAGGATATATTTACTCATCTGTGGGGCTATAAGAATATCCTCAAGTTCAATTACGAGGAGCGGGAGAAGTTTGTGAAGAAAATGAAGGACAGGATCGTGGCTGAGTGCCCGGAGTGTGGCAACATGATCGCAGATATTAAATAGGATGATCCAATTTCCCGAAAAGTAAAATCTTCAGAATTTGAGGTATATGATAAGAGAATAAATTTGTGAAGTTTATGCATACAGATGTGAAAAAAAGTCTATTTGTACATCATTTTATAAACAAGTGTCTATTAAAATGTAGACTTTTTATGGAAAATTAATAAAAAAAGCCAAACTTTACTTTTAAACCATTTGCAAATGAGGTATAATTATGCTGTTATACTGTCATTTTAAATACAGATTTGGAAGATGTATTGATGTGGCGGAAAAACGATGAAAGAGATAATCCGTATTTTTTGATATAAAATGTAATAAGTAGTAAGGAGAAGATGGATGAAAAGAAGAGTAGTTATTACAGGTATAGGCGCAATAACACCTATTGGTAACAATGTGGAGGAGTTCTGGAATGGACTTAAGGAAGGGCGTCATGGATTTGGTCCTATTACCCAGTTTGACGCTTCAGCTTACAAGTGTAAGGTTGTAGGTGAGGTTAAGGACTTTAAGGCAACAGATTATATGGATCCTAAGTCAGCAAGAAGAATGGCAAGATTTTCACAGTTTGCAGTTAAGGCTTCTAAGGAAGCTATCGAGGATTCAGGACTTGATATGACAAAGGAGGATCCATACAGAGTCGGTACATGTATCGGTTCGGGTGTAGGATCATTACAGGAGCTGGAGAATGCATATGGTACAATCCTCACAAAGGGACCACTTCGTGTAAGACCATTGGTTGTACCTATGATGATCAGTAATATTGCGTCCGGAAATGTTGCGATCCTTTACGGATTGAAGGGCAAGAGTATAGACGTTGTTACTGCATGTGCGTCAGGTACAAACAGTATAGGTGAGGCATTCAGAACAATCCAGTACGGCGACGCAGATGTAATGGTAGCAGGTGGTTGTGAGGCAGCAGTTTCACCTATCGGTATATCAACATTTGACTCACTTACAGCTCTTACATCATCAACAGCCCCTGACAGATGTTCAATACCATTTGACAAGGAAAGGAGCGGCTTCGTTCTTGGCGAGGGTGCAGGTATTGTTATTCTTGAGGAGCTTGAGCATGCTAAGGCAAGAGGTGCCAAGATCTATTGTGAGCTTTCAGGATATGGATGTTCGAGTGACGCTTACCATATCACTGCTCCTGAAGATTCAGGTGCTGCTCCTGCAGTTGCAATGTTAAATGCAGTTAAGGACGCAGGTGTTGCTCCTGAGCAGGTTCAGTACATAAATGCTCACGGTACAAGTACACACCTTAACGACCTTGTGGAGACAAGAGCTATCAAGGCAGCATTTGGCGATCACGCAAAGGATATTAAGATTAATTCAACAAAGTCAATGACAGGACACCTTCTTGGTGCAGCCGGTGGTATTGAGTGTGTTGCATGTGTTAAGACAATAGAGGATGGATACATCCACAGAACAAGGGGACTTCATGAAAGTGAGCCAGAGCTTGATCTGGATTACTGTAAGGAGCCATATGAGATGGAAGTTGACTGTTGTATCAGCAACTCACTTGGTTTCGGTGGACACAATGCATGTATTCTTTTACAGAAGTATAAGGAGCAGTAAAGATGTTATTTATAAAGAAGAAAGCAAAGGACGCTGAGTTGGCTAAGGCCAAGGAGGCAGCCAGATTAAAGGCTGAGAGCGAGGCTCAGAATGTAGCAGAGGAGCCAAAGCCTGAGACAGTCACATGTCCTAAATGTGGCAAGGAATTAGATAAGGCAAGAGTAGTTAAGGATAAATATATCTGTTATGAGTGCGGAAGTTATTTCCGTGTAAAGACCAAGAACAGAATTAAGATGGTAACTGACAGCAAGACATTTGAGCCTTGGTTCGAGGATATGCCATATTCAAATCCGCTTAATACAGAAGGATATGAGGACAAGGTAAAAGCAGCCCAGGTTAAGACAAACCTGAGAGAGGCTGTAACAATAGGTAAGGCACTTATCAATGGTGAGCCGGCAGTTGTAGGTGTATGTGACGCAAGATTTCTTATGAGCAGCATGGGCTATGTTGTAGGTGAGAAGATTGTGAAGGCCGTAGAGAGAGCAACAGAGGAAGAGCTTCCTGTATTTATATTCTGCTGTTCAGGTGGTGCAAGAATGCAGGAGGGTATTGTATCTCTTATGCAGATGGCAAAAACAAGCGGAGCTGTTGCAAGACACAATGATGCCGGCTTGCTTTATATTACAGTTATGACCGATCCGACAACAGGCGGAGTTACTGCTTCATTTGCATCCTTGGGCGATATTATTATTGCAGAACCCAAGGTTTTGATTGGTTTCGCAGGCAGACGTGTTATTGAAGGCACAATCAAACAAAGACTTCCCGATGATTTTCAGTCAGCTGAATTTATGGCCGAAGCGGGATTTGTAGATATGATAGTTGAAAGAAAGAAAATGCGAAGAACCTTGGCGCATCTTCTTAAGCTTCACAAGCAAGGAGGCGGATTAAATGAGTAATTTAACAGCATGTGAAAGACTTGATATCATCCGCCACAAGAATCGTCCAACAGTAAACGATTATATTCCCCTTATCTTTGACGACTTTTTTGAAATGCACGGCGACCGTTATTACGGTGACGACGGTGCTATCATGGGCGGAGTTTGTTATTTTAGAGGTATGCCGGTAACGGTAATTGCACAGGTCAAGGGCAGAAATCTTGATGAAAATAAAAAATGTAATTTCGGTATGCCGCATCCGGAGGGATATAGAAAAGCACTAAGACTTGCAAAGCAGGCTGAAAAGTTTCATCGCCCTGTTATATGCTTTATTGATACATCAGGCGCTTATCCGGGTGTTGAAGCTGAAAAGCGAGGACAGGGTGAAGCTATTGCAAAGAACATAATAGACTTTATGACATTGAAAGTTCCTGTTATAAGTATCGTTCTCGGTGAAGGCGGAAGCGGCGGAGCACTTGCATTGGGAGTATGCGATGAACTTGCTATGCTTGAAAATGCAATTTATTCGGTTATATCCCCCAGCGGATTTGCATCGATTCTTTGGAAGGATCCGTCAAGAGAGCGTGAAGCCTGCGATATTATGAAGATTACTGCCGAGGATCTAGTAAGACTCAAGGTCTGTGACGGTATTATAGCTGAATCAGCAGGCGGCGCACATACCGACCCTGAACAAACGGCTGAAAACATTTCGGAATATATTTTTGAGGCTTTAAAAAGAAAATTGAAAAAAAGTCTTGACGAATTGTTAAATGAACGCTATAATAAGTTTAGAATAATCGGTGAGTTTCAAGAAGCTGATAATTCTGCTGATTAATAGTTGCTTGAGCAATGGCTTTAATTTTGTTTCATCTGCTCAACTGTCAATCCTAATAAGAATGGAGGGTGCTTGAAATGGTATTTGAAAAAGTACGTGATATTATTGTTGACCAGCTTGACGCTGACGAGAGCGCTGTAACTATGGACGCATCAATTATTGATGATCTTGGCGCTGATTCTCTTGACGTTGTTGACCTTGTAATGTCTATCGAAGAAGAATTCGATGTTGAGATTCCTGACGAAGAGGTTGAAAACATTAAGACTGTAGGCGATATTGTTAAATTTATCGAAGCAGCAAACTAATTCAGAGAATATTTTTTAGCCGTGTTCTTTTGGAACACGGCTTTTATTTTTCTGATAAACATCATTTAAATTGCCTTTATTATGTTCATTTGCTATTGACAGATATGCTCCGGCAGTGTATAATATATAATGTATATTTGTAACAAAAAACAGATTTTTTCCTTTTGCAGGGAATAAAAATATTAAAGGTGGAATGAAAGAAATGGGTTTAATCGAAAAAATTTTCGGTAACTATTCTAAAAAAGAACTTAAAAGAATCGAACCGATAAAAAATCAGGTTTTAGAGCTTGAAGCTAAATATCAGCCTATGTCTGACAAAGAGCTGAGAGAACAAACTGACATTCTTAAAAACAAACTAAGCGACGGAATGACTACCCTTGATGATGTTCTTCCGGATGCGCTTGCAGTATGCCGTGAAGCTGCATTTCGTGTATTAGGCAAAAAACCTTATCCTGTACAAATCATAGGCGCTATTGTTCTTCATCAGGGAAGAATTGCCGAAATGAAAACAGGTGAAGGTAAAACCTTGGTTGCTTGTCTTGCTGCATATGCGAACTCCCTTAACGGAAAAGGCGTTCACGTTGTAACTGTCAACGATTATCTTGCTAAATTCCAGTCGGAAGAAATGGGAAAGGTATTCAGATTTTTAGGACAAAGTATCGGCGTCGTTCTTGCAGGTATGACAAAGGAAGAAAAGCGTGCTGCATATAACGCTGATATTACATATGGTACTAACAACGAATTTGGGTTTGACTATCTTCGTGACAATATGGTTATATATAAGAAAGACAAGGTCCAGAGAGAGCATACCTTTGCCATTGTGGACGAGGTTGACTCTATTCTCATAGATGAAGCAAGAACTCCTCTAATTATATCAGGACCGGGCGATAAGTCTACCGATCTTTATAAGGTCGCTGACCAGTTTGCTAAGTCCTTAAAGCCTGTTACTGTTGTTGAAATGGATGACAAAGCTGACAACGACCAGCTTGACGGAGATTATATTATTGACGAAAAGGCAAGAACTGCAACTCTTACAAAGTCAGGTGTTAAAAAGGCTGAAAGAGCTTTCAATGTAATAAATCTTATGGATGCAGAGAATATGACCCTGCTCCACCATATCAACCAAGCAATTAAAGCAAACGGTACTATGCGCCGTGATATCGACTATGTTGTTAAGGACGGCGAAGTTCTTATCGTCGACGAATTCACAGGACGTACCATGATAGGCAGACGTTTTAACGACGGACTTCATCAGGCTATTGAAGCCAAAGAAGGCGTTAAAATTGAACGTGAGTCAAAAACGATCGCTACTATTACATACCAGAACTATTTCAGACTTTACGGAAAGCTTTCCGGTATGACAGGTACTGCCCTCACTGAAGAAGATGAATTCAGAGAGATTTACAAGCTGGATGTAATTGAAATTCCAACAAATAAGCCTGTTATCAGAGAAGATCATTCTGATGTTGTTTATAAAACCGAAAAGGGAAAATTCAATGCTGTAATTGAACAGATCATAAAATGCCACGAAAAGGGACAGCCTGTCCTCGTAGGTACAGTTTCAATTGAAAAATCTGAATATCTTTCAAGGCTTTTGAAAAATAAGGGCATCAAACACGAAGTCCTCAATGCAAAATATCATGACAAAGAAGCCCAGATCGTTGCACAGGCAGGTAAGTTCGGAGCTATCACCATTGCTACTAATATGGCAGGACGTGGTACTGACATTATGCTGGGCGGTAACGCTGAATATCTTGCTACTGCTCAGATGAGAAAGATGGAGATTCCTGAGGAAATCATTGTTGAAGCAACAGGATTTGCAGAAACTGATGACGAAGCCGTTCTTGAAGCCAGAAAGACCTATAAGGATTTATATGCTAAATATTCCGCAGAGGTTGCTGAAAAAGCTAAGGATGTTGTAAATGCCGGCGGACTTTTCATTATCGGTACTGAACGTCATGAAGCAAGACGTATCGACAATCAGCTCAGAGGACGTTCAGGACGTCAGGGCGACCCGGGTGAAAGCCAATTCTATCTTTCACTTGAAGACGACCTTATGAGAATCTTCGGCGGCGACAGAATTACTAATATGATGGAAGCCCTCAATGTTGATGAGAATACTCCTATTCAGTCAAAAATGCTGACAAACGTTATTGAGTCCTCACAGAAGAAGATTGAAGGCAGAAACTTTAATATAAGAAAGAACGTGCTCAATTACGACGACGTAATGAATACACAGCGTGAAATTATTTACAGTCAAAGACAAAAAGTCCTTAACGGTGAAGATATCCATGAGTATATTCTTACAATGATACATGATTTTGTGGACAATTGTGTCAATATGTATCTGTTTGACGATGAGATCCACGATGACTGGAATCTTGAAGGCCTTAAAGATCACCTTGCAGGTATCATTACTGTTGAGGATGACTTTAAATATAATGCACAGGAGCTTGATGAAATCACTAAGGAAGATATCACAAAAATGCTCAATGAACGTGCAGAATCTATTTATAAGAAGAGAGAAACTGATTTAGGAAAAGAGCTTCTTCGTGAAATTGAACGTGTTGTATTGCTTAAAGTCGTTGACAGCAAGTGGATGGCTCATATTGACGATATGGATGAGCTTAAAAAGGGTATCGGACTTCGTTCATACGGTCAGAAGAACCCTGTTGTTGAATACCGTATGGAAGGCTTTGATATGTTCGACGCTATGATTGATGCTATCCGTGAGGATACAGTCAGGATGCTCTTTACTATCAAGGTTCAGAAAGCTGAGCCTGCTCCTAAGCGTGAACAGGTGTTGAAGCCTGACGCAGGCAGCAGTCAGAGTATTACAAGAAAATCTAAAAAGGTCGGACCTAATGAGCCGTGCCCATGTGGAAGCGGCAAAAAGTATAAGAAATGCTGCGGAGCAAACAGAAATAACTAAAGCATAGGACGGTTTTTACCGTCCTATTTTAAAACATACTAAAAAGGAGCTATCATTAATATGGCTACTGCTTTTAAAAATGCAGATATACTGCTTCCCGAAAACGCTGACATGGAAAAATGGGCGGTTGTTGCTTGTGACCAATACACCTCAGAACCTGAATACTGGGAGGATGTTGAGAGAATAACTAAGAACAACAAGTCTGCTCTTAATCTCATTTTGCCGGAGGTTTATCTTGAGTCTGACGATGTTGACCAGAGAATAGAAAAAATCCACGGCAATATGAAAGAATATCTTAATGACCAAACGTTTAGGGAGCATAAAGACGCTCTTATATATATTGAACGAATTCAGTCTGACGGTAAGATGAGAGCAGGAATTGTTGGCAAGCTGGATTTAGAGGATTACAGCTATCAAAAAGGTTCGACAACTCCTGTAAGAGCAACTGAGGCGACAGTTGTTGAAAGAATCCCGCCAAGACTTAAGGTAAGAAAAGGTGCGGATATTGAACTTCCGCATATTATGATTCTCATTGATGACAGAGAAAAAAGCGTAATAGAACCGCTTGAAAGCTTAAAGAACAATATGGAGGTTCTTTATAACTTCAAGCTAATGAAAAACGGCGGCTCAATCAGCGGATATAAGCTGACAAAGGAAATGCAGGACAGTGTTTTTGCCGCTTTGGATAAGTTAGCTGATCTTGACGAGTTTAACAGAAAATACGGACTTAATGAAAAATCTCCATTGGTTTTTGCTATGGGCGACGGAAATCACTCTCTTGCAACTGCAAAGGAATTTTACGAACAGCTGAAAAAAGAAAACCCGGAAAAGGATATGTCAAATCATCCTGCGAGGTATGCTTTAGTTGAAATTGTAAACCTCCATTCTCCTGCACTGGAATTTGAGGCTATACACAGAATCGTGACCGATATTGACAGAACGCAGCTTTTGGCTGAAATGATTTGCAGCCTTGACCTTACAGAAGATAAGTCAGAACAGAAAATACAAATCGTCCAAGACGGAGAAATCAAGGAAATGTATATACATGATCCAACCTCAAAGCTGACAGTAGGTTCATTGCAAAACTTCCTTGACAAATATTTAGCGGAAAACGGCGGTAAAATCGATTATATCCACGGAATCGATGTTGTAAAAAAACTTTCGATGGATAAAAGCTCTATAGGCTTTATTCTTCCTGATATGGGTAAGGAAGAGCTGTTCCCAACAGTCATATGCGACGGAGCTTTGCCGAGAAAGACCTTTTCAATGGGCCACGCTGAGGATAAAAGATTTTATATTGAGGCAAGAAAAATTACTGAATAATTTTAATATTTCGGAGGTATTTGAAGATATGTTTATTCAAGAAGTTAAAAACGAGCTTACCGAGCACATTATCCCTTTTTGGAGCAGCTTAAAGGATGAGGAAAACGGCGGTTTTTACGGATACATGGGTTATGACCTGAAGCTGGATAAAAAGGCAGACAAGGGTGTTATTCTCCATTCCCGTATTCTTTGGTTTTATTCAAAGTGTTATAGTGTTTTAAAAGACAAGAAGTGCTTGGAGCTTGCAAATCATGCATTTGAATTTGTAAAAAACCACAGCATTGATTATGACAACGGCGGCGTTTATTGGATGCTTGATTATAAGGGCAATCCTGTTGACACAATGAAGCATACCTACAACATTGCCTTTGCAATTTATGCTTTAAGTGCATATTACAATGCAAGCGGAGAGAAATTTGCTCTTGATTTGGCATATAAGCTTTTTGATGATATTGAAACAAATACTTTAGATGAATATGGTTACAGAGAAGCTTTCTCAAAAGATTGGAAGCTTATTTCCAACGACGCCCTTTCAGAAAACGGACTTATGGCTGATAAAACCATGAATACTATTCTTCATCTTATTGAGGCTTATACAGAGCTTCTCAAAGCCGGCAAAAATCCAAGAGTTGAATCACGCTTGAGATTCCTTCTTTCACAGGTTTCTGACAAGGTCTTTGACGTTGATAATGACATGTTAAAGGTGTTCTTTGACACAAAGCTGGAGGTCATCGGTGACATTCACTCTTATGGTCACGACATTGAAGCAACATGGCTTATAGATCTTGCTTGTGAAACAATCGGCGATAAAGAGCTTACGGAGAAATTTAAGAATATAAATCTGAGAATTTCTGAAAACATTTATAACCTTGCTTATGAGGACGGTGCACTTAATACTGAAAGAGATAAGGAGCATATAGAGAAAAAGCGTGTATGGTGGGTACAGGCTGAATCTGTTGTAGGCTTTATTAACGCTTATCAAAAGAGCGGCAATGAAAAATATCTTGATGTTGCAAAGGAAATCTGGGAGTATATAAAAGTTGGCATGATCGACAAGCGTGAGGGTTCAGAATGGTTTAACGAGGTTGGCTTTGACGGAAAGCCTTTTGAGCATAAGGAAATTGTCGGCCCATGGAAGTGCCCGTATCATAACGGCAGAATGTGCCTTGAGGTTATCAGCAGGGGTATTGAATAATGTATAAATACGAAACACATCTTCATACCGCTGAAGCAAGCGGCTGTGCTACTGCAAGCGGTGCAGAACAGGCAAGAAGATATAAGGACGAGGGCTATGACGGAATAATTGTTACAGACCATTTTTTCAATGGCAACAGTGCTATTCATAACTATTATGATTGGTATGACCGTGTAAGACAGTTCTGTAAGGGTTATGAAAATGCCAGAGAAGAGGGCGAAAAAATAGGACTTAAGGTTTTCTTTGGCATTGAATATACTTATTTCGGCGCAGATCTGCTAACCTACGGTGTGGATTTGGACTGGCTCTATCAGAATAACAATGTTATGGATATAAACGTCTATACGTATATAAACCGTGTCCATGAAGCCGGCGGAATCGTTGTTCACGCACATCCATTCAGGGAAGCTGATTATATTAAGGAAATAAAACTTATGCCCAATTGGGTCGACGGTGTTGAGGTTTATAACGCAGGAAATAAAAAGGAAGAATTTAACGAACGTGCACTTTGGTATGCAAATCAGTATGATTTGCCGCAGACTGCCGGTAGTGACAATCATCATCTTTCCTCCGCACGTTTAAGCGGAGTTTTGTCCGAAACACCCCTTGAGAGTATTAGAGATTATATTAATGCAGTTAAAGACAGAACACTTTCAGGTATTATTATACCGGATTAAGACAGGAGATAAACAAAATGAAATACAGAAAAATTATTACACTTGCTGCTTGCTTTGCAATGGGATTGTGCTGTTTTACCGGATGTTCAAATAAAGACGGATCGTCTGAAAACAGCAGTTCTTCTGATAAGAAGGATGAACAGGTTATGGAAATGAGAGATATATCAGCTAAAGAGCTTGTTTCAGAAATGAAAATAGGCTGGAACTTGGGAAACACTCTTGATGCAAGCGGTGCTGAGGGCATCGCAGCAGAAACAGCATGGGGAAATCCAAAAACCCGTGTAGATATGATAAAGCTTCTGAAAGATACAGGCTTTAATGTTTTAAGAATTCCCGTTACATGGAACGGTCATATGGATGAAAACTATAACGTTGAACCTGAGTGGATGGCAAGAGTAAAAGAAGTTGTAGACTATGGCATCAA
>OKUV01000415.1_pt1 | contig 18810 bp, 19 predicted proteins | sample 1606661 | NCBI WGS metagenome assembly OKUV01 (sample SAMEA3882521, study PRJEB24775) | human gut metagenome | biome: human-associated habitat; feature: intestine environment; material: feces | place: Netherlands | collected 2009/2010
ATCTTAATTTTCAAAAAGTGTGCAACTTCTTATTGCAATTTAGAATTGAAATTTGGAAATACGTTCGCAAAGAGTCAGCAAACAACAAACAAAAATTCATAAAAGTGTTGACAAAGTTCGTGTGGTGCACTATAATATAAGCAAACAGAGATTTATTGGACGGTGATAGATATGAAAAAGTTTTTAAGTATTATCTGCTGTGCTTGCTTCCTCTATGCCGGATATAGTGCTGTGTTTGCTGATGAACCTGTTTATAAGGAATATACGGTGACTGTCGCTGAGGGCGAAACGCTGTGGGAAATTGCCGGTCGTCATACAGAAGCGCGTGAGGATGTGCGTGAGGTTATTTTCCGCATTGAACAGGCGAACAAACTTAACTCTAAGCATATTTATCCCGGTCAGGTTTTAAGGGTGCCTCTGCGCGTTCATGATGACGGACTGATGGTAGCTGAAAGATAGATGAGAATATAATAAAAGATAGAAATAAGAAGGCTGTTGTACCTGCAGGGTGGTGCAACAGCCTTTGGTGCTTTCAATAAAGTATACCTCAGTAAAAATATAGCATTATGGCCTTTAAGGATGCGGTTCGGCAATGGGAAATGCAAGTTCCGGGCATTAACAATCTCGTCAATTTAATTTCACAGAATGCTTGCAAGGCTTTTGATGCTGCTTGTCGAATATAATAAGTATTCGAGGAGGTATGCGTTATGAGAAATAAAAAATGGATTGCGGCAGCACTTGTGTGCGGCTTTGTTTTAGGTAACAGTATGCCTGCAGCGCAGGCCGGTATTTTGGATAAGGTTCTCAAGGGCGGCGTTATCGGTTATGCTGTAGATGCTACCGCTCCGGCGTTGAATAACGCAATTAACTCTGTAACGGCCAAGTACGGTGTAAGCTCGACGGATGCTACGAAGGTAGTACCTGTTATTTCTGTCGGTGACGGCAGCCGTGCCGGTGCGGCGCAGGTTTCCGGTCCGCAGTCTAAGGTTGATCAGGTGAAGGCAGCGCTGATGATTGAGCAGACACTGTTGGGAGTACGCTGCAAGGTGCTGATTCCGGTAGACAATGTGTCCTATCAAAATGTTAACCGTGTACAGGGCGTGGGCGTGAGCGCTTCTCTGGACGTAAAGCTTTAAAAGAAGAGTGAAAATGGCATAAAAAGTTGCTGGGATATAACTTAGCCTTAAATAGAAAAACCGGTGGAATTTTACTTGACGGTAAACCTCCACCGGTTTTTTAGTACATAAAGAACATAACAAGCTTTTCTGTTAGGCTTAAATAATCGGCGATACGTTCAATGCCATCGGGCCGTGTTTACCGCGTGACAGATGATAGGAAACACGCTGGCCTTCCTGCAGACAGCGATAGCCGTCGGAACGGATGGCTGAAAAATGCACGAAAACCTCTTGTCCGTTGCGTGCCTCTATAAATCCATAGCCTTTGTTATTGTTAAACCATTTTACTGTACCAATACTGAGCATAATTAAGCACCTTCTTTGACAAATATTATACTAACAGCTGTTGTAATGGATTATAACATACAATCTTGCAGAAAACAAGAAAAATTCAGAAAATTAAAACGAAATAATTAGAGTAAGAAAAAATCTTACTCTAAGATGCTCCATTTGTCGAAAATATGCAGCTTGTTGCTGTAAAGCTGTATCCAGCGGCCGACGAGGATGGCTGAGGCAATCGTGCCTACGCCTACGCCGCGCATAGCACCGAAGTGCATAAAGGAAATTGCCAGACTGATAGCAACGAGTGTGCAGTCGAAGCAGTTTTTGATGATGCTGAATTTAATTTTGCTGACGAAGGCGATAACCAAGACGAGGCCCTCACCGGCAGCAACAAAAATTTTAGCGCGGATGCAGAGAAATACGCCGAAGGCCAGAAGAATAGTGCTAAGAATACAGTCAAACCATTGCCAAAACAAGGTATCCGGTGCTACCCAGCTCAACAGGCTCATCGAAAAATCTATGCAGTAGCCGAAGGCGAGCAGTGTTGCCAACTGGCCCAACAGCTTACGCCAGTAAAATTGCCGAAGCAGGATGGGCTGGGCGATGATAAAAAGTAAATTCATGACGATGGTTATTTCACCTATGCTCCAGGGCATGAACATACTCATAACCCATGGTACGCTGGAAATAGGTGAAGTATCTAAATCGGCCTTACAGGAAAGAGCGATGCCGAGTGTCATGGTAAAGATACCGACGAGAAACATGCAGCAGCGCTGCGGAAAATATTGCTTGTGCAAGCTAAAACCCCTCTTTGAAAAAATAAAATAAAATACGCTTATGTACAGCAGTTAATGCTATACAAGAGCGCTATTAATATTATACCATTTTTGTATGAAATGCGCAATACTGCGCTTTGTAAGGCGTAAAGCCTTTGCTTTTCAGCGGTTGATGTAGTACAATAATATATTGAAGAAATATATCCATAAAGGAGGATACTCTGTGATTCGTAAAACATCTGCCATGGTTGAGGCCGGTATTTTAGCTGCCGTTGCCATCGTTATGGCTTTAATAAGTATGTATGTGCCTGTGCTGGGCGCTTTCGTTAATTTTGTCTGGCCCTTGCCTATCGTCATCTGCGGCTGCCGTCATGGATTGAAGTGGAGTATTATGACGCTGCTGGTTGCTACCGTGATTATCGCGATGATTATCAGCCCGATTAATGCCTTTTTCCTGGCGGCGATTTTCGGCCTTTTGGGCTTGATTTTGGGCGAGTGTATGCGACGCCATCTGCCGCCGATGAAAATGATGCTTTACGGCAGTGTCGGCGCAGTTATTGCGCTTATCCTGAATATCGTTCTGAGCTTCTGGGTACTGGGCATTGACCCGATTGAGATGATGTTCAGCTCCTTCCACCAAAGCCTGGAGCAGCTGACGGTTTATTACCGCGAGCATGGCATGAGCGAGGCCGATATCAAAAAGACTGTCGACGGTTATGCCGAAATGCTGCGTATGATGCGCATTATTATGCCGGGTGCTTTTCTGATGTGTGCGCCACTGATGGCCTTTGTGAACTATATGGCTGCCAAAAAGATTCTTACGAAGCTGGGCGAAAGCTTTCAAGCCTTTCCTCCGTTTACGATGCTGCAGGTTCCTGGATGGATTTTGTGGCCTTATGCTGCGTCTTTGTTTGCGGTAACCTATTACTATCAGCATGATCAGGCAAGCTGGATGTATACACTGTCTGTCAATGTGCAGACGGTCTGCAGCTTTGTGCTGGTTTTGCAGGGCATCGTGCTGCTGTACTGGTTTGTAGACACGAAGCATAAGCCGCGCTGGTGGGCAAATATCGGTATAGCGCTGCTCTTTATAGTGCCTATCTTTACTCAGATTATGGTTTATGTAGGTGCCTTTGATATTGTTATGGACTTCAGGAAAATCCGTCCTGCAAGCAGATTCAGAAAACAAAGGTAAAGTTCGGCAGCTGTGCCGGATTTGAGGTGAAAATAATGTTCAGTAGGTTTAACCGGAATATGAATTCCAAAGCGGATACTAATATTTATTTGCTAATAATTGTGCTGCTGGCAATATTAGTCTGCTATCTGCAGCCCAAGCTGATTTTTCCTGCACTGATTCTTTTTGGTGTTATATACTATTTCAGCCGCCAAAATCTTATTAACAGGGAAATCTTCTTCAGCAGTTATCTGGATAATATTATCCGCAATATTGAACGTACCAACCATTTTGCGGTGCGCAAGCTGGATGTAGGCATTGCAGTTTTTTCCAAAGATGGCAAGCTGCAATGGAAAAATGAATTATTTGCCGCCTGGACAGGCAAAAATAATCTGGAGGGCAAAAAGCCTGAGGAAATTCTGCCGTTGGCACAGAATGCTTTTGAGCTGATGAGCGTGCGTGACGGAGAGCAGGTTATTCAGATTGAGGACCACTATTATCGTATGCGCTATTACAGTGTAGAAACGCAGGAGCATCACAGCAAAAAGGAAAATACCTCCAGCGGCCTGATGCTGTATCTGACGGATATCACGGATTATGAGCTTTTGCGCCAAAAATACAGCAATGATAAGCTGTGCCTGGCCTATGTGCGCTTTGATAACTACGAAGAGGTTATGCGCGGGCTGAGTGAAACCAATATGGCCAATTTGAATGGCGAAATCAACGAGCTGCTGACCAAGTGGGCTGCCTCCAAGCAGGGCTTTATCTGCCGTATGAACAAGGAAAGCAGTCTGATGGGCTTTTCCATGTCTGCCGTAATGGATATGATGGAAGATAAGTTCATGATTCTCGATAAGGTGCGCGAAATCCGCAGCGGCAATAAAATACCGCCGACTGTAAGTATAGGCGTAGCCTGTGACGGCGTTACGCTGGAGGAGCTTATCGGCAATGCCAATAAGAGCCTGTATCTGGCATTAGGCCGCGGCGGTGACCAGGCTGTTGTTATGAAGGATAAAAATACGCAGTTCTTTGGCGGCACGAGCAGTGTCGGTGCCAAAAGTACGCGTGTACGTGCCCGCATCGTGGCGCAGACGATTCATGAGCAGATGCTGCAGGCTGACCGTATCTTTGTTATGGGACACGTTAATGAGGATTATGATGCTATCGGCGCTACCATTGGTATGACTAAACTGGGCTTGTCGCTGGGCAAGGAAACCTATATTGTCAGCAGCGAGCATAACGCCTATTATAAGCGTATTACCGAGGTGCTGGATAATGAGAATATCATTCTTTCGGCTAACGAAACAAAGTATATAGATATTATGCGGAGCGGTGCCGATGCTTTGCCGCTGGTTACCAATAAGAGCCTTCTGATTATTGTCGACCATCACCGCGAGGTGCTTTCGGCCAGCAAGGCTGTGCTGCAGGCAGCTAAGAACCGCATTATTATTGACCATCATCGTCGTGCCGAGGATATTATCGGCGATACAACGCTGCTGTATCTGGAACCCTCCAGCTCGTCTACCAGTGAGCTGGTAACGGAGCTGATTGGTTATTTTGATGACAGACTGGATATTACGCCGGCGGAGGCAACTGCCTTGTATGCAGGCATTGTCCTGGATACGAAAAACTTTAATGTGCAGACAGGCGAGCGTACCTTTGAGGCTGCCGCTCTGCTACGCCGTTGCGGTGCCAACCCGAATCTGATACGCCAGTTGTTTAAGGATGATTTGAGCTTTGTACAGCAGAAGGCTAAGCTGATAGCCGGAGCTAAAATGCCGATACCCGGTTTATCCATTGCAATTATGCGTAATGCAGATAATGATACTATGTCTTCCGTGCTTGCCGCGCAGACAGCGGATACTCTGATTACTATTGAGAGTGTAGCTGTAGGCATGGCAATTGTTGAATATAAAGATGGTTCCCTGAGCATAAGTGCCCGCAGTGACGGCAGCGTCAATGTGCAGGTAATTATGGAAGAGCTGGGCGGCGGCGGTCATCAGACGGTGGCCGGTGTGCAGCTGGCAAATAAACGTGCCAGGGATGTAGAAGCGCAGATTATCGCGCTGACTAAAAAACAGTTAGAGGAGTGTCGAACAGATGAAAGTAATTCTTTTACAAGATGTTAAAAGCTTAGGCAAGAAAGGTGAAATCGTAGAAACCGCCGAAGGTTATGGCCGCAACTACCTGCTGCCGCGTAAATTGGCTAAGGAAGCTACCGCAGCTAACCTCAACCAGGCTAAACAGGACCAGGCAACCGCTAAGCATCGTGCAGCTCAGGCTAAGGATGAGGCTGTTGTTTTGGGCGCACAGGTAGAAAAGGTTGTAGTAACCATGAAGGTACGCGTGGGTGAAAACGGTAAAATGTTTGGCTCCGTAACCTCCAAGGATGTTGCCGAAGCTTTGATTAAGCAAACTGGTCTGAACATTGACCGTCGTAAAATCGAGCTGAAATCCGCAGTTAAGGGCTTAGGCGAATACACCGCTGTTGCTAAGCTGCATACCGATGTAACCGCTAACTTCAAGGTTATGGTAGTTGCCGAATAATTTCAGAGCGAAGTTGATGCATGTGGCAGTCGCCGGTGGCGGCTGCCGCTTTTTCTTGTGAGCCCTGTTACCTTCCACTCTTGACGGCTGCAAGGGCATGATGCTGCCCTGGCTGGCGGTAGCTGGGAAAAATTAACTTTTCCTAAGTAATTTATATCACAGGTACTTCCTTTTTTGATTATTTAGGTGTAAAATATTTGCTGTTCCGCAATTGTTTTTGAATACTTGCGGAATATATGAGAATACAGGTCAAAAGATGATTTTGACCGACGAGAGATTTAAAAAAACTAAGCTAATCTGCAATGAGAATTATGAGAGAATGAGAGGGATGCAGATGGAAGTAGCAGGCTTTTTGGCCTTAGGTATTTTAGTTGGCTTATTGGGGGCGCTTTTAGGCATTGGCGGCGGTATGGTGATTGTACCGCTTCTGGTGTTTGCTTGGCATTATGAGCCGCAGCTGGCCATCGGTACTTCGGTGCTGGTGGTATTGCTGAATGCTGTTTCGGGGACTTGGGGGTATATCAGGCAGAAGAAGGTTTGCGTAGATGCGGCCTTGAAATTTGCCGTGGCTACCGTTCCCGGTGCATTTTTAGGCAGCTATGCCGCAGAATATCTGCAGGGCAGGCTTTTTTATCGGGTGTTTGGCGCTTTCTTTGTGCTGGCAGCGGTAAATATGTATCGTAAGGCCAATAAGGAGGCAGCGGGTAAGACGGCCGGTGAGGTGCCGGAAGTCTATAACTGGAAGCTGGGTGTCCTTTGCAGCGTCGGTGTGGGCTTTTTAGCCAGCATTTTGGGCATAGGCGGCGGTATCGTCCACGTTCCCTTTATGGTTTATGTACTGAATTTCCCGGTGCACGTGGCCATTGCTACTTCTACCTGCATTTTGGCAGTTTCCTCGCTTGCAGGCTTAGTTTCGCATGCTATGCTGGGGCATATTGTGTGGACCAGCGGCTTGGCGATTGGTGCGGGTGCCTTTGTCGGTGCTCAGGGCGGTGTAGCCTTGGCGCAAAGGCTACAGTCCGGCATTTTGATGAAGCTGGCGAGTGTGCTGGTGCTGATTACCGGCATTAAATTTTTGATGAATGCTCTATAAAGTGCAGTGTGTTTATAATTAAATATGGTGCAGTAATAAGAGTTCAGTTTTGCATAAAAATGTGAGGTCAGATGCAAAAGTAATGATATCCGGAAGTTGAAAAATGCTAATGCTGTTGTTATGAAGAAGGCAGATATGTAAATGCATTACGGGGCTTCTGAAGATACGCAAAAGCAGTCGCCATCATCGTTGATGATAGAGCGACTGCTTTTTTTGCTGCCTGCAGAAACGCTTCAGGCGTTGCTTAGCATGATGTTTGTGTAAGCTGTGAAAAAACCTATATTAAAACTGAACATAGTAAATTGATGAAAAATGAATATACTAATAAGCTCAGATGTAGGTATAATACTACACATAACCTATTATTTGCATATATATTGGAGGTATTCACAATGAACGAACGTTATAAATTAAATGCACAGCTGGCACAGATGTTAAAGGGTGGCGTAATTATGGATGTTACGACACCGGAACAGGCGCGTATTGCGGAGGCAGCAGGTGCCTGTGCTGTTATGGCGCTGGAGAAGATTCCTGCTGATATCCGTGCAGCAGGCGGCGTAGCACGCATGAGCGACCCGAAGCTGATTAAGGAAATTCAAAACGCTGTTTCTATTCCTGTTATGGCAAAGGTGCGCATCGGTCATTTTGTAGAAGCGCAGATTCTGGAGGCTCTGGAGATTGACTATATCGACGAGAGCGAAGTGCTTTCTCCGGCTGATGATGTTTACCATATCGATAAAACCAAGTTTAACGTACCGTTTGTCTGCGGTGCCAAGGATTTGGGCGAAGCGCTGCGCCGCATCAACGAGGGTGCATCCATGATCCGTACCAAGGGTGAGCCCGGTACCGGTGACGTTGTACAGGCAGTACGTCATATGCGCAAAATGAATCAGCAAATTGCGCAAATCGCTGCGATGGAAGAAAACGAACTGTTCAACGCTGCCAAAGAGCTGCAGGTACCGTATGATCTGGTAGTTTATGTACACGAGCATAAACGTTTGCCGGTAGTAAATTTTGCGGCAGGCGGTGTAGCAACTCCGGCGGATGCAGCACTGATGATGCAGCTGGGTGCCGAGGGCGTATTCGTAGGTTCCGGTATTTTCAAATCCGGCGACCCGGCAAAGCGTGCGCAGGCTATTGTTAAAGCAGTAACCAACTTCAACGATGCTAAGATGCTGGCAGAGCTGTCCGAGGATTTGGGCGAAGCTATGGTAGGCATCAACGAGCAGGAAATTCAGCTGCTGATGGCGGAGCGTGGTAAATAATGAGAATCGGCGTTTTAGCACTGCAGGGTGCGTTTATTGAGCACGTGCAGGCCTTGCGTCAGCTGGGCGCGGAAGCTGTAGAGCTGCGTCAGCTGCCGGATTTGGAGCAGCCCCTGGACGGCGTTGTCCTGCCGGGTGGCGAAAGTACGGTGCAGGGAAAGCTGCTGCATGAGCTTGGTATGTTTGCACCGCTGCAGAAAAAAATAGCGCAGGGCTTGCCGGTACTGGCAACCTGCGCAGGTATGATTCTGTTGGCGGAAAGGCTGACGAACGACAGCAAGGTGCACCTGGCAACCATGCCGATTACCGTGAAGCGTAATGCCTACGGCAGACAGCTGGGCAGCTTTTTTACCGAGGCTGAATTCGGCAAGCTGGGCAAGGTACCGATGACCTTCATCCGTGCGCCGTATATTGACAGCGTGGGTGAAGGAGTAGAGGTGCTTGCTGCAGTGGATGAGCATATTGTGGCGGCACAGTACGGCAAGCAGCTGGCGCTGGCCTTTCACCCGGAGCTGGACGTGGCCAAAAGCACGGCAATCCACGAATATTTTGTCAGCCTGTGCGCTGCAAAATAATTACAGCTTCAGATAAGGCTTCAGCACGGTAAACAGTGTGTCTAAGGCCGGATACAGCTTATCATCCGCCAGACCGGTGTAATTCATCAGCAGGGTGTGCGAGCTGTCGCCGACCTTTTCATGATAATAGTCCGAAAGAAATTTAATCTGAATGCCTTTGGTGGCTGCAGCCTGTACGAGCTTGGAATCCTTGGCGTCGGTAGCCAGATGCAGCAGAAAATGCAGACCGCTGTCCTCACCTTCTACCGTAAGTGCGGGAGCAACGTCGGACTGTGTAAGATACTGCAGCAGACGGTCACGCTTGCTGCGGTAGTAGGTGCGCATTCTGTTGATGTGGCGTTCAAAATAACCGTCCTCGATAAATTTAGCGAGCGTAAACTGCTCAAAATTAGATACAGTACAGGAATAAAAGCCCAGCTTGTCATAAAACAGCGATGCCAGGTGCGGTGGCAGCAGCATATAGCTGATACGGAAGGTTGGTGCCAGTGTTTTGGAAAAGGTGTTGATATAGATAACCTTTTCCTCGGTATCAATGCTTTGCAATGGCGGAATAGGCTTACCGAACAGACGGAATTCGCAGTCGTAATCATCTTCGATGATATAACGGCTGCTTTTTTTTGTTGCCCAGCGCAGCAATTCGTAGCGCCGGCTGACGGGCATGACGATACCTGTCGGGAACTGGTGCGAAGGGCTGATGTGCAGAATATCGACACCGCTGTTTTCCAGAACGTCGGCGCGGATGCCCTGTGCGTCCATGGGCAGATAACGGCAGAAAACATCGTTGGCCTGATAAGCTGCTGCCAACTGCGGATAACCGGGGTTTTCCAGTGCATAGACGTGGCTGCGCCCCAAAAGCTGTACGATAAGATTATACAGCGTCTGCGTGCCTGCGCCGATGATAATCTGCTCGGGCGCAATGTTCAGGCCGCGGAACTGGTAAAGATGCCGGGCGAGCGCCTGACGCAGCGGTAAAACGCCGCCGGCGCTGGTATCGCTGATGAGGGCATGCTCGTCCGCTGTGGTGAGCGTGTTGCGCAAAAGGCGCGCCCAGATGTTATAGGGAAAGGTGTCCGGCGGTACGCTGCTTTTGGCGAAGCTGACGCTTTGCGCCGTTGCTTGTGTTTTGAGTGACGGCGCTGCTTTGCGTTCTGCTTTTTGCGGCAGAGGCTGCTGCTCAAGGCGCGCCACGTAGTAACCGCGCTTGGGCTGCGAATAGATATAGCCTTCGACAACGAGCTGGGCGTAGGCATTTTCCACGGTGATGAGGCTGATGCCTAAATTTTTGGCCAGCATGCGCTTGGAGGGCAGCTTTTCATCGGCATGCAGGACGCCGTTGGTGATATCATTTTTGATGCATTTGTAAAGATGAGCGTACATACTCTCTCCCTGTAAGTCGGCAAAGCTGTAGGTTAGCATAGCAGAATATCCTTTCTGACAGAAAAGCCCAAGAATAATTTTTGACTATAATGAAATTCGGTATATCGGATAAATTGATAAGTTCAGATGAAAATATCATACTATGTATCGGCCAAAAAGTAAAGCAGGCGAAAAAATAGCCGAAAATAATAAAAAACAGCCTCTTCCTACCCGAAAAACGCTTTTGGGGTAGGGGCAAATTGCCGGGTTTACCTTATAATAAAATTACCCAAAATACAGTAACTGCAGGAAATGAGGTGCTACTATGAAAAATTTAAAAAAGCTGACACTGTTACATTCCAATGACCTGCATGGTGATTTCCTGGCTGAAAGAATTGATAATAAGCTCGTCGGCGGCGTATCCATGCTTTCCGGCTATATCAATAAGGTAAGGGAAGAAGAAGAGAATGTTATCTACTGCATCGCCGGTGATATGTTTCGCGGCTCTGTAATTGATGCGGAATACAAGGGCGTATCGACCATTGAGATTATGAATCTGCTGGGACCGGACGTTGTGACCATCGGTAATCACGAGGTTGATTACGGTCTGGCGCATCTGCTGTTTATCGAAAAATGTGCTAACTTCCCGATTATCAATGCGAACTTCCACATCCGCACGAATAACAAGCGTCTTTTCCAGCCGTTTTATATCGCGCATATCGATGGTATGAAGATTCTCTTCATCGGCATCATTACTGAGGACGTGCTGGCGCAGACGAAGATGGATAAGGTAATCGGTTCCTTTGTAGATATCTGCGAGGCGGCAGAGAAAATTGGCCGTATTTGTAATACCTACAATCCGATCGATATTGATTTTACGATTATTCTTACACATATCGGCTTTGAAGAGGATAAGAAGCTGGCGGCAATGCTGGACCCAGCTTGGGGCGTTGACGTTATTATCGGCGGTCATTCGCATACCTTTTTAGAGCAGCCGGTAAAGGTTAATGATATTCTTATTGTACAGGCCGGAACAGGCACGGACCAGATCGGTCGTTTTGATATTATGGTAGATACCGACCTGAATGCGGTGGATACCTACACTTGGTCGACTGTGCCTATCGATGAAACCCATTGCCCGCGTGATGAGAGCCTGGAAAACTTCATTATGCACTACAAGGATTTGACAGATAAAAAGTACGGCAGACTGGTTACCCGCTTTGCCCGCAAGCTGGAGCATCCTTCCCGAATTCAGGAAACTCCTCTTGGCAGCCTGGTAGCGGATGCGCTGCAGGAGAGCCTGGGCATCGATGTTATGCTGATGGGCTCCGGTGCTATCCGCAGCTATAATCTGGGACCGGTAGTGCTGTACAGCGATTTTACCGAATGCTTCCCCTATGATGAAGCTGTATATATGCTGCCGGTTACCGGTGAGCAGCTGACGCGCATGATTAAGCGCTTCCTGCGCGAGGAGGCCTTTACCGGCGAGCATACGGAATTTTATCAGCTGTCGCAGGGAATGCATGTAGTATGGAGCCGCAGCGGCCAATGCTTCAAAGAGCTGACGCTGGATGGCAAGCCATTGGGCGCGCAGCAGATTTATAAGATTGGTCTGTGCAAATATCACTACAGCAGCCTGAAGCCGTTTTTGGATATTACGCTGGAGGAGGCCGAAGCCAACGGCAGAGTACGCGTGTTGGCGACTTCGTATCGCGATGTGATTGAGGAATACTTTATGACGCATCAGCATCTCAAACGTGAGCTTGAGGGACGTCTGATTATTGAGGAATAAAGGTAATATAATAAGCATAAAAAAGTATCGTCCCGGCAAAAATGCCGGGACGATACTTTTTAGGGGTATGTAGGAAGAATATGATATGTAAGATGCTAATAAGGCATCTGCAAGCTTAATTATTTACCTCAGATATTAAGCATGATAGTGGCAAACAGTTTACATCTGCTGAAGAGAGTATCTACAACAGCAAATTCTTCTGCCGTATGGTTGCGTGCGCCTTGTACGCCGAGAGCGCAGATTGTAGGAACGCCTGCAGCCGTAGCATAGGCACTGTCGCTGCCGCCGCCGACTGCTTTGGCTGTAGGTTGCGGTAAATTGCATTCTGCTGCTGCTTCCTGTACTAATTTAAGCAAAGCAGCAGTACCTGGAACCTCATCCATGGATTGGAATTCCGTAGCAGTCTTGAGAACAGTTTTGGTATCGGGAACGTATTGCTTAGCCGCAATAGCCTGTAATTTGGGTAAAAATTCTTCCAGTAAAGCATAGTCGGTATAGCGTGTATCGCAGGTTAATTTTGCGTAGTCCGGAACGGCGTTGCTGACTGTACCGCCTTCGAATAAACCTACGTTAAAGTTAATACCCTTGTCGAAATCGGTTAAGGCTTCGATATCAAGGCCCTTATGCATTAATTCAATGATGGCGCTGCGGCCGTTTTGCGGGTCATTGCCTACGTGCGCGCCGCGCCCATAGGCTTCCATGGTAAATTCGTATCTGCCCTTGCGTCTGGTGACAACGCCATGATCCAAGAAACCGGTTTCAAAGTTAAATGCAGCCAACGCGCCCTTGCTTTCCGCCAAAATTGTTTCGGAAGCATTGCTTAAGTAATGAGCTACTTCTTCGTCGCCTGCGAGGATTACTTTAATACCATGCTTGGTATAATTATTTGCCAAAAGCACTTTTAAAGCTGTCAGCATAATAACAATGCCGCCCTTCATATCAAGGCAGCCGGGGCCGTAGGCTTTTCCGTCAACAATTTTAAACGGACGCTCTGCTACGGTGCCGTCCTTGAATACGGTGTCCATGTGACCTAATAAAACGATAAAATCTTTACTGGTATCGCCAATTTTGCCGACAAGTGTGTTGCCTGCTTTTTCAAATTCTACCTGAGTTGTAGTAAAGCCAAGTGTTTTTAAAATGGCTTCGATTTTTTGTGCGATGAAGTCAACGCCTGCTTTGTTGCCGGAACCGCAATCAACGTTAACTAATTCCTGCCAAAGCTGCAGCATATTTTCTCTTTCGGCGTCTATCTGCTGCCAAATTTTGTTTTTGTATAATAATGTATCTGACATTGTTTTTGCCCCCTCAAAATAATAAAAGACTAATAAAGGCTAAGACCTTTATTAAAGAATACATCTTTTCGCCTAGTGTGTCAATAGGAGATATATGTGTATATAAAATAAAAAGGCTGAGGTTACAGTTTGGTGCTGAACCTCAGTCTTTGAAGGAGTGTTTATAATTTTATTTTGTATATTTTGCGTGGGCGTCCTTTTGTTTCAGGCATTTCCGAGCGGATGTCTTCGGCATAACCATGCTCCGTCAGGCAGGTGAGAATGCGACGGGCGCTGCGGGGCAGAATCTGCAGTATTGTGGCAAGCTCCTGCGCATTAAGCTCATCGCGTCCGTAAATTTTCAACGCATGGCAAATTTTGCTTAAGGTGGCTTGGCTGAGAGATGTCTTTTTGCTTACTGCTTCCAGCTGTACGGAGGCATACTGATAATCTATCTGTTGTGCGCTTCCTAAAGGACCGCTGATGGTTTTATCGTCAAGTACGACATACCAGCTGCCTTTCTGATCGGCGCAAGCATGCTTTAAAGCAATAACGGCATTATATTCTGCTTCGCGGGCACTGTTGCCTATACCGATACCGCAGGCCTGCAGGCTTTTGTTTAAATCGCGCAGAATCGGCAGTTCGGGCAGGCTGGTGAAGCTGTTGGTGAGCTGCTCTAAGCTGCCGCGCGTGGTGAAAATATAAAAATTACCTTCGTTGGCGGGCTTCAATGAGCCGCTGATGTTTTTGGTGTAGCTGATAAGCTTTTGCGAGATAGCGATTTCCCGGCTGTATAAGTCATCTACGGAATAAAAATTATCTTTATCTCCCAGCAGATTAAAGCTGAATACCTGCACGGCAATTTGGCCTTCCCGGAGTTTTTTTATACGGAATTGCGTTAAAATTACGTTTAAAATATTACGTACAGTGACACGCACCGGCATAATACAGAAGGCCGGAATGCCTTCTGACTCCAATAGGCTTTTCACATAGCAGCTTTTGGTGACAGCAGCTTTAGTGATGCCTTTTTTAAAGAGCTCACGATGAAAAGCAGCATATCCGTTGAGCGATAAGGCACCATGCTCATCGGATAAATGATTAATAACGTTATAGTTTATCTGCATATCATCCAGAGCGCGGGTAATGTCATAATAGGGGATTGTATCTATACTTAATTCATCTATTTTAAAGCCTTGGTAAATAGCAGTGCAGAGTGTTTTATAAAAGCTGGCACCGCGGTAAGGAATGTAGTAGACGGGCTTTTGTGCTTTGCCCCAGTTTTTTATATGCAGATAATTTATCTGGTCAAAGACGAGCCAGGAGTCAAACTCCTGTTGGTGGCTATCGATAATATTCAGTGTATGTGTTCCGTCGGAATCAATGAATGCAGTAATTTCGTAGTCATTATATTCTTCTATAACTTCCTGCAGGATATTTATGTTCTCTTCTTCGCCAATAACGCCTAGCCTTATTTTCATATGAACCTCCAAGGAATAAAGAATGGATTGTTTGTTATTCCTTATTATAGGATATATTATACACTGAATATAGTTTCGATAAAAGAATTTATTGCTGTTCTAATTCTTTTATTCTATCGATTGCAGCAAGTCCGCAGCCGATGCCGTGGTCATGCAGTGCCAGCAGCTTATGCGGCTTGATATCGAATTTATCAATCGTAAGCGGAATCTGCGGGCGGATGATGACAGCCTTGCCCTCACGTTCCATTTTTTCGACAGCCTCCAGCTGCTTGTTGTAGAGCTTAGGACGCTGCTCCATGATATCCCACAGCTTGGGATATTTTTTATAAACGGATTTGAGCAGAAATTTGGGCACGCCTTTTTTCTTGCGGTAGCCTTCGTTACGTGTGAGTACTACAATCAGCTTTTCGTAGCCTGCGTCGAGTGCTTTTTGGTAGGGAATGGGTGCCAGCAATGCACCGTCGAGCAGCGCACGGCCTTCATGCTTGACTACAGGGGCAACGAAGGGCATGGAGGAAGAAGCGCGCACAGGAATAAAGTCCTGACCCATTGCTTCCTGGTCGTACCAGACGCTTTCGCCGTTGACGATATCGGTAGCAGCTACCTGCAGTATGCCGGGATAGGAGCGGTAGGCTGCATAGTCAAAGGGCAACAACTGCTTGGGAAGCTCCTTGAAGATAAAGTCAAAGCCGAAGATGCTGCCGCTTTTAATCCAGTTGCGCACGCTGAAGTAACGCTTATCGGTGACGTAGTGTTCGATAATCTGACGTGTGCGCAGCGGCTGGGCAGACATATATGATAAAATATTGCAGGCTCCGGCAGAAACGGCGGTGATGTAGGGAAAGGTGAGCTGATGCGCCAAAAAGGCTTCAAACACACCGGCGGAAAACATTCCTCGCATGCCGCCGCCCTCCAGAACGAGAGCTGTTTTTTGTAAATGCATAGTAAAACCCTCCTAAGTGCTATTATACACTAGTGGTGAAGAAATACCAATAAAATGTATGGAGGATAATGACATAAAACAAGGAGTGCTCTCTTGTAGAATACAGAAGTGTTTAGCCTTATCAGACACTGACGAATTTTATGAAAGCGCATGGGACAAGGGCTTACTAGTATCGGAACATATAAAAGACGATATACTTAACGCAAGCAAATCCCATTAAAATGGCTTTAGGAATAATTTTTTTGTGAAATTGTTGACAAATACGTGAAAGTGATATAGAATATAGGCATCGAGAGACTATGAGAGAAAAAACAATTTCGTGTATATGTCCATAAAAACGAATAATGGAGACTGAGTGATTATGAGAAATTTCATTCAGTCTCTTTTTGCTTTTTTAAGGGTAAACATGAAATTAGTCAAATGAGATAGTATTTTGAGAGAACAACTAAAAAAACTGATTGAGGTGCCTGCCTGGTGCAGGGTAAATTAGGGAAAGCAGTGAAAATCTGCTACGGTCACGCCACTGTGATGCTTCTTGAAGTTAGCTTTAAGTAGTTAAGTCAGATCGCAGCCTTGATTATGTTATATATTTCTGCGAGAGACGGAGTGTATACGAGATATCTGTGCCTAGATGTATTGTATCCTTTTCCGCCGCAAGCAGAAAAGGATATTTTTATTTGCTGTGATGTCCGGAAATTACTGCAGTAAAGATGTCCGAAATTATAAAAATTATTAAATTTTCTTATAAAATGAAAGGAGACTAATTAATTATGAGCGTTGAACTTTATGCGTTGTTTTCTTACGCATTTACCGCAGCAATTGCTCTGGTTATGATTGGTGCTGTAGTACTGCTCAACAAGATTATGGGCGGTAGTAATGATGAAGGAGGTATGGAATAACAATGGACGGAAATATCGTTGCACAATTATTCCCTGGCATTGCATCTTTGATGGTTCAAGATACAACCATTGCTATTGCCAGAATTGCACTTATTGCATTTGGTTTTATTTTAGCTTACTTGGGCTTTAAACGTATCCTCGAGCCGTTGATTATGGTGCCGATGGGTATTGGCATGATTTGTATTAACTGCGGCGTGCTGTTCTTGGATGGCGGCAAACTGGGTACCCTGTTCCTGGATCCGTTGGTTTCCGATCCTGCAAAATTGGTTGATATTATGCAGATTAACTTCCTGCAGCCGATTTACAACCTGACCTTCAGCAACAGCCTGGTTGCCTGCGTAGTATTCTTGGGCGTTGGTGCAATGTGCGAAATCGGCTTTATTCTGGCTAACCCCTGGACTTCCATTATCATCGCCATCTTTGCTGAATGCGGTACCTTCGTAACTTTGGTTTTGGGCGTACATCTTGGTCTGACACCTCCGGAAGCTGCAGCAGTTGCTTCTATTGGCGGTGCTGACGGACCGATGGTTCTGTTCACCTCCCTGATGCTTGCTCCGCACCTGTTCGTTCCGATTTCCGTAATCGCTTACCTGTATCTGTCTCTGACTTATGCCGGCTATCCTTGGCTGGTAAAATTAATGGTTCCGAAAGCTTTGCGCGGCAAAGATATTATGTACTATGCTCCGGAAGTTCCGAAATCCAAAAAATTCATCTTCATTCTGGTATGCTGCGGACTGCTCTGCCTGCTGCTGCCGATGGCTGCTCCGCTGATTATGTCCTTCTTCCTTGGTATGGCTATCAAAGAATCCGAAATTGTACCTTACCAGGATTTGGTTGAAAATACCCTGCTGTACACTGGTACTCTGATGCTCGGTCTGCTGCTTGGCACTCTGTGCGAAGCTTCCACCCTGCTGAACCCGAAAGTAGCTCCGTTGATTGTTCTGGGCGTTCTTGCTCTGGCAGTTTCCGGCGCAGTTGGCATCCTTGGCGGTTACGTTGTTTACTGGTTCAAGAAAGGCGACTTCAACCCGGTTGTTGGTATTGCCGGTGTATCCTGCGTACCGACCACTGCTAAAATTGCTCAGCATGCTGCTGAGGATGAAGATCCGTTCTCAGTTGTTATGCCTGTTGCAATGGGTGCCAATATCGGTGGTGTTATTGTATCCGCTATCGCTTGCGGCGTATTCATTGCAACCATCGGTCTGGTTAAATAATTAACCTGATAAAGTATTATGAAAATACAGCTTCGAGAATTTGATGTATTGAAATCAACAAATGAAACTGCTGTAGCTATGGCCCAAGAGGGCGCTCCCGAAGGAACCGTTATTGTTGCTGCCAGGCAGGAGGGTGGACACGGCCGTATGCAACGTGTCTGGAGTTCGCCGCTTGGTGGCCTATGGTTTACCGTTATCCTTCGACCGCAAATCAATCCCCAATATGCTGCTCAAATTACCTTGCTTGCAGGCGTTGCTGTGTCTAAGGCCGTACGCAGACTGTATGATACGGAAAACGTGCAGATAAAGTGGCCTAATGACCTGCTGTTAGACGGTAAAAAAATCTGCGGCATTCTTTCTGAGCTACAGCTTGATGAAAACGGCGTGATAGATTATGCTATAGTTGGTATTGGTGTAAACGTGGCGCTGTCAGCTGCAGACTTCCCTGCGGAAGTAGCTGCAACTGCAGCTTCCCTCAATGCCAGCCTGCATAAGGACTTTACCTGCGATCAGGTGCTGGCTGCTATTATGGAAGACTTTGGTATCTTGTATGACAAGTGGCTGCTGCTGGGAGCAGATGTCGTGATGAAGGAATGGCAAAAGCTTAATTGCACAGTAGGCAGACATGTATTGGTGAAAGATAACGACCAGGTTATTTTTGCCGGTACAGTAACAGCCGTAGATGAAGAAGGTGCAATTATAGTGCGCAATGAGCAAGGGATAATCCAAAGCTTTAACTTTGGTGAAATAAGTATCCGCTAAATGCTTTGTAGATTTTTTTGAGAAGAGAAGGAGTGATTGAGATGACGGCTAGTAATGCTCCAGGTTTCCTGGAAAATAGTATTGCGAGCCCTGGAACCGCAGCAATGATGCTGGCTTTGACTCAGACTATTTATGATGAGGAGCTGGCCAAAAAGCTGGTGGCGAAGAAAGGGCTAAAAGCTGTAGTCACTGAGGTGGGAGGCAAAAC
>OKUV01000420.1_pt1 | contig 18572 bp, 17 predicted proteins | sample 1606661 | NCBI WGS metagenome assembly OKUV01 (sample SAMEA3882521, study PRJEB24775) | human gut metagenome | biome: human-associated habitat; feature: intestine environment; material: feces | place: Netherlands | collected 2009/2010
CCGCCGTAGGCGGGGCTGCGCCCCGCCTCTGCCCGCCCTGCCGGGCGGGCGCCCAGCGGGCCCTCCCTCCCGGCAGCCTCCCACCTGCTGCCGACCCCATTTATACAGACCCGAAAGGAGATCTCTACCATGTCATTCTTCCCCCGCCTTATCGTCGCCCTCCGCAAACCGGTCGTTATGGCCGTCAAAAAGCCCACCCCCCTTACCTACATCGGGGCCGGGCGGCTGCGCCAGGCGGCGGAGCTGCTGCGGCAGACCGGCAGCCACCGGGTGCTGGTGATGACCACCCCCGGCATGATGCGCCGCGGCCAGCTGGATCAAACCCTTTCGGAGCTCAAAGAAAACGGGATGGAAGCGGTCGTCTTTGACCGTGTCAGCCCCGACCCCACCTTTGGTGTGGTGGAGGAGGCCGTAAGCTGTGCCGCCGGCTGTGATGCCATCTTGGCGGTGGGCGGCGGCTCGGTGCTGGATGCCGCTAAAACTGCGGCAGCAGCCATTGCCAACCATAAGCCCGCCGAAAAGCTGGTCGGCACCCTAAAGGTGAAAAAGCAGCCGATGCCGCTCATTGCGGTTCCCACCACGGCCGGCACCGGCAGCGAGACCACCATCGCCGCCGTCATCAGTGGGACCGCGACCCACCGCAAGCGCCAGATCCTCGATCCCAAGCTCGTGCCCTTTGCCGCCATCCTCGATCCGGAGCTGACGGTCGGCCTGCCGCAGGGGAATACCATCCACACCGCAATGGATGCTCTGACCCACGCCCTGGAGGCCTATGTTTCCACCTACGCCACCCCGGAGACCGACCGCTATGCCGAAATGGCCGCCAAAATGATCTACGAGGCGCTGCCGGTGGTGCGGGAAGAGCCCAAAAATGTGGAAATGCGGGAGCAGCTGCTGGTGGCTTCCTTCCTGGCCGGTATGGCCTTTACCCGGACCTATGTGGGCTATGTTCATGCCTTTGCCCACAGCATCGGCGGGCGGTATGGGGTGGCCCACGGCCTGGCCAATGCGGTTCTGCTGCCCCACATCATGGAGTACTATCTGCCCGTCAGTACGCCCCGCCTGGCCCGCATGGCGCAAATTTGCGGCATCAGCAGCGATTCCGATGAAAGCACCCGTGCCCGCGCCTTTGTGGAAAGTATTGCCGCGATGAATCAGACCGGCGGTGTGCCGGAACGGCTGGCGGAATTCCCGCGTGCGGAGATAGACGCGGTGATAAAAGAGGCATTCCAGGAGTGCCACGGCACCTACCCGGTGCCCCGCTACTACACTCGCCCGGCAGCCCGTGCGCTGCTGGAGCAGGTTTGCGCGGAATAAAAAATCTCGAAAAAAAGCGGAGGAGCCGGTAAGGGCTTCTCCGCTGCTTTTTAGTATAGGGATTCTTCGTTTTCAGCAAATAACTTGTCATTCACGGCAAAAAGATCCTGGCCATTCAGAATACCGTACAGAATGATGGCATCCCGCCGGTTTTTGGTATAAAGACGGGCAAAGCCGCACTGCTTTAGGAGCTCCTGTGTTTCCTCCACGGTGGTTTGCAGGCCAAAGCAAAGACACAAAAGGCGGCTGCGGGAGGGATTGCGCCGGCCGGCAAAACCCTGATGGAGATATACCTCGCTCATGCCGGATTGCTTAGCCAGTGTGGCTTTGGAAATATTCCGCTTCCGGAACAGCTGGTTCAACAGCTCGCAGACGCTGTTATTGATGAAATTCTCTTCATTATCGGATAAAAATTGGTCCAGGTCATGGGCCTCCATCAGTTCCTGCCGGAGATCATCGGTGTTTTTCACGGGAATGCCGCCTTTACAATGGTGACTGTCTACCGTATAATAATACTGTTTTGTGCTGATGAAATCAATATGCCCGGTGCATAGTGAAAAAGGGGGAAGCCGCCATTTATCAGTATCTGCTGCATAGCGTGGCAGCGGATTATGAAACTGTACGCGTGATGAAAACCGGCCCGCGCGGCAGTGTTTTGCTGTTGCAAAACAAAATGGAAAGCGACGGGATTGCCCAGACCGATGAGCGGGCCGATATTTATTCCCTGGGCGTGCTGCTTAATATCATGCTGACCGGCAGGCACCCCTCCAAAGAACTGACCTATGGCCGCTTGGGACAGGTGGTGCAAAAATGCACGATGGTAACCCCCCAAAAGCGGTATCGAAGTGTCCTTAGCCTGATGGAAGCGCTGTAAGAAAAGCACAATGGAGACAAAGAATGAGCAAACAATGCAAATATTGCGGTGCCCAGCTGCCGGAAGCGGCCTCCTTTTGCCCGCGCTGCGCCCAGAGCCAGATCGAGCGAAAAGAGGTAAAGCCGCCTGCGTTTTTTGGTGCGATTTATCGAAAAAAAGAGGGCCTACTATGCTTTCGGTTAATTGTTTTCGAAGATTTCCCGCAGTATGCTATCCCACCGTGGAGGATATCCGCAAGGCGCTGCTGGAAAAAGCCCTTTCCGGCAATTCCACGCTGAAAAAAGAAAATGCCAATAGCGTTCTGATGGATGTGTCGCTTAAGATAAGAAATGCGGACGATGAATGGATCCCGGTCGATCCGAATGACTTCCCCGAAGATGGCGTGGAGGTTCTGCTGCCCTATCCCGAGGGCACCAACCGGACCTATACCTTTGTCATTACCCATATGATCACTTCGGGCGAGCACGCCGGTGAAATCGAAGTGCTGAACTACCAGGCTGAAGCCGATGGCCTGCGGGTACACTTTACCAGTATGTCGCCCGTTTGCGTCGCCTATCAGGCCGGGCCCTCCTCCACCGCCACCATTACCGTGGGGGATACCACCTCTCAGGGCGGCAGTAATCCAGCCACCGGTGCCGCCGGCGGCCAAACGCGGCCCGTTCTCCTTTGGGGCGGGGCGCTGGTGATGGCACTGGCCGTCCCAAAGAAAAGAAAGTAATATGATCCAACCGTAAAAAGGACCCGTCACAGGAAAAGCTCCTGCGGCGGGTCTTTTGGCATGGATTTATTTCATAAAAAATGCAAGGGGAAAACACACAGTAAAGCCCAACTTTTATATAAATCACGCCCAGTATTTCCCTATATTGTAAACCTTTCGTAAATAAAAGTGAAATATTAACCTTTGGACTGCAAAAAAGGGGCGATTTTGCCGTATTAGTGAAAGGACTTTTTCTCACCGGCAAAAAAATTCTTTTCGTGTCGGTTCTCTCCCCGACCAAACAAATCGAGAGCCTTTCGGCCCCACCGGTCAAACAGGGGCGCCGGTCTAACTTTTTCTCCTTCAGCAGACCTCATCGGGCAATTTGGGGGTCTGCCCCAGCGGGAACCTGCCTCCCACCAGCACCTTGAAAATTGAATATCTCGGAACACGCAGGGATTCCTGCAGCTCTCGTCCTTCGGCGGCCAGCGAAGGAGCATAGAAAAACACCCCCGTTTGGGCGGGGGTGTGGGGAACTGCTACTTTGCGTAGATCATGCCAATGAGTCCGTTCAGCCAGCGTGCGGGCAATATTTTGGTGAGGAAAACTGCGCCCTTGTAGGCAAGACCGATGGTATAAAGCGGCTTGCGGCTGTTCTTCAGGGCCACATCGGCAATAAACCGCCCGGCCGCGGCCGGATCCATGCCGGTCTGTTCGTCCTTTTCCATGCCGGCCACGCTGCGGCTGATGCGCCCGCCGTAAATATCATCTCCGATGATATTTTTCTGGCGGGCGGCGGTAAAGCCGGTTTTGATATCGCCGGGCATGACGGCGGCCACCGTGATGCCAAAGGGCTTCACCTCATTGGAAAGGGCCATGGTGTAGCTGTTTACGGCGGCCTTTCCGGCGGAATAGTAGGTCTGGAAGGGAATGGGCACCGGTGCCGCCACCGAGCTGAGATTGACGATGCGGCCGTGGCCCTGCTCCCGCATCAGCGGCAGGATGGCCCGGTTCATGCGCACCATGCCAAAAAAGTTGACATCGAAAAGGCGCTGGACATCGCTTGTTTCGGTAAATTCCACCGCGCCGGAAATACCAAACCCGGCATTATTGATGAGGATATCGATGCAGCCGTTTTCATCCAGCACCTGGGCCACGGCGGCTTTTATCTGCTCCTCATCGGTGATATCGCATCTCAGGTGGGTAATGCCCTCTACTTCACTGTCCCGGCGGCTCAGTTCGTAGACCTTGCAGCCGCGGTCCCGCAGGGCGGCCGCGGTGCACAGCCCTATGCCGCTGCTGCCCCCGGTGATAATGACTACTTTACTCATACTTTTTCCCCCAGCACGCCGCCAATGATCTCGACCGCTTCATCGATGAGCGGTTCGGTAAGGGTGGCCATGTAGCTGGTGCGCAGCAGGCACTCGGCAGGGGGGGTAGCGGGCGGCAGCACCGGGTTGACATAGACCCCGGCATCATACAGCTGGCGGGCGGCGGTCAGGGTGTTTTCCACGGTGTAGGTATACAGCGGGATGATGGGGGTGGTGGATTCAATGATCTTGACCTTCTTTTTCCGCAGGCCGTCCCGGGCATAGGCCGAAAGGGCATTAAGACGATCCACGATCTCAGGGTGGGCCTCCAGGTAGCGGAGCGCCGCCAGGGCGGTGGCGCAGGAAGCCGGTGTAATGGAAGCCGAGAAGATGAACGGCCGGGAGGCGTGGCGGACATATTCGGCGACCTCATGGGAGGAGGCCATGTAGCCGCCCAGGCTGGCCAGCGACTTGCTGAAGGTGCCCATGTAGATATCTACTTCATCTTCCAGGCCAAAGTGGCTGGCCGTGCCCCGGCCGCCTTCGCCCAGAACGCCAAGGCCGTGGGCGTCATCCACCATGACCCGGGCGCCGTACTGCTTGGCCAGGCGTACAATTTCCGGCAGCTTGGCAATATCGCCGCCCATGCTGAACACACCATCGGTGACGATAAGGCAGCCGGCGTTTTGCGGCACCTTTTGCAGCTGGCGCTCCAGATCCTCCATATCGGCGTGGTCAAAGCGCAGCATCTTGCCGTAGCTCAATTTGCAGCCATCGTAGATGCTGGCATGGTTTTCCTTATCGCAGATGACAACATCGCCCCGGCCGACAATGGCGCTGATGATACCGAGATTGGACTGGAAGCCGGTGGAAAAGGTGACGACGGCCTCCTTGCGCAGAAATTTGGCGAGCTCCGCTTCCAGCTCCAAATGCATTTCCAGCGTACCATTGAGAAAACGGGAGCCGGAGCAGCCGGTGCCGTACTGCTCAAACGCTTTGATCCCGGCCTCGATGACCTCCGGGCAGGTGGTAAGGCCCAGATAGTTATTGGAGCCCAGCATGATGCGGCGGCGGCCCTCCATGATGACCTCCGGGGCCTGGCGGCTTTCCAGCGCGTGGAAGTAGGGGTAGATGCCTTTTTCCTTGAGCTCGCTGGCCAGGGACGGTTTGCGGCATTTTTCAAACAGATCGATCATTCTTCATGTTCCTCCTCATGTTCCAGTGCCGAGAGGAAGGCATCCAGCACGGCGGCGGTGGTATCCAATTGCTGCGGGGTAAAACGGCTGCAGAGCTGGCCCAGCAGCCGCTCGATGCGGCCGGGGGCCTCCAGCGTTTTGCGGCGGTAGTCATCCCCCACTTGCAGGCGGCATTCCCTTTTATCGCGCGGGGATGGGATCTTTTCGATCACACCCTTTTGGGCCAGCTCATTGACCCGGTAGGTGGCGCTGGGCTGGGAAATGCCCATCTCCCCGGCGAACTGGGTGAGGGTGGGGCGCTCCAGCAGGTAGATGACATCGGCAGCGATGGCATCGGCAGCGGAGAGCCGACCGGTGCGGTGCAGCAGCCGCCGGTAGACGGTCAGACGCATCCGGTGATAGAGGGCCAAAAAGTGTTTGGCAGGTTCCACGGGTGAGGCCTCCTTCCCAATAAACATAAAATATTTTATATAAATATTTCGATATAATTGTAGCGCAGGAGAGGGGAGAGGTCAAGTGAATTTTGGGTGAAGGGGGCAAGAACGCGGCCGCCCGGCGGCGAAAGACTCCCTTGTGCAAAGGGAGGTGGCGAATGAAATGAGCCGGAGGGACTGATGACGCAAATTATGCCATAATTTCTTCTCGCCTACGGCGGGGCGGGATCACAGGAGGGTAACGGCTGGTACGCCTACCCGGCGGCGAGCCGTACAGGCTATGCCTTTGCAAAAGGCACCGCGACGCCGAAGGCGCAATGCTAAAATCCCCTGCATGGCAGAGGCCACACAGGGGATTTTTAAGGGGGAAGTAATGAAGAAAGCAAAATTTAGGAGAGAAGGATGCGGTCGTTGGCAAATTCTTCGGCGGTGGAGAGGGTGAAGGCGTGCAGCAGGTCATCGACCGTCAGACGCTTTTTCTCCTCGCCGCTGACATCAAATACGATCTTGCCGGCGTTCATCATGATGAGCCGGTTGCCGTGGGCAATGGCATCCTTCATATTGTGGGTGACCATCAGGGTGGTGAGGTTGCCCTCCGCCACAAAACGGTCGGAAAGCTCCAGCACCTTGGCGGCGGTTTTGGGGTCCAGGGCGGCGGTGTGCTCATCCAGCAGCAGCACCTTGGGCTTTTTCATAACGGCCATAAGCAGGGTAAGCGCCTGCCGCTGGCCGCCGGAAAGCAGGCCGACCTTGGAGGAAAGACGATCCTCCAGCCCCAGGTCCAGCTCCGAGAGGAGCCGGCGGAAATTTTCACGGTCGGCGGGGGAGATGGCCCAGCTGAGCCCGCGGCGTTCGCCGCGGCGGGCCGCCAGCGCCATATTTTCCTCGATCCACATATCGGCGGCGGTGCCCATCATGGGGTCCTGGAACACGCGGCCCAAAAAGCGGGCGCGCTTTTCCTCCGAAAGATCGGTGATATCCTCGCCATCAATGGTGATGGTGCCGCTATCCACCGGGAAGGTGCCGGCAATGGTATTGAGCAGGGTGGATTTCCCCGCGCCGTTGCCGCCGATGACGGTGACGAAATCGCCGTCATTCAAGGTGAGGGAGAGCCCATCCAGCGCTATTTTTTGATTGACGGTGCCGGCGTGGAAGGTTTTGTGGATATTCTCAAGCTTCAGCATACGGCGGAACCTCCTTTGGCGTGATGACGGGCGGACCATTTTTTGCGGAGATACGGAATGGCGAGGAATACGGTAACGACCAGTGCCGAGAAGAGCTTGAGATCGGTGGTGGAAAGCCCGGCCCAGATAACGATGGCGAGAATAAAGTAGTAAGCCACAGCGCCCAGGGCGGTGGTAAGAAGGCGCAGAGCGAAGTTTTTGCGCTTGCCGAGGAGGGCTTTGCCGATGACGACGGCGGCCAGGCCGATGACGATGGCGCCGCGGCCCATGTTGATATCGGAATTGCCCTGGTACTGGGCCAGCAGCGCGCCGGAAAGACCGACGAGGCCATTGGAGATCATCAAACCGAGAACCTTCATGCGGTTGGTGGAAATGCCCTGGGCCCGGGCCATGTGCTCATTATTGCCGGTGGCACGGATGGCGCAGCCCAGCTGGGTGCCGAAGAACCAGTACAGCAGCGCCACGATGGCGATGACAAAGATGCCGCTGACCAAAATGGCGGCGGGCACCTTGGCGCTGGAAAGCAGCAGCTGGTACTGGGTGCGGCTGACGGTGAGATTGCTCTTGCCGCCCATGATGTGCATATTGATGGAGTAGAGGGCCAGCTGGGTGAGGATACCGGAAAGGATGGCCGGAATGCCCAGTACGGTATGCAAAAGCCCGGTGCAAAGACCGGCAAGCGCCCCGGCCAGCACCGCGCAAAGCAGTGCCAGCAGGGGGTTCATGCCGCCGATGATGCACACGGCGGCAACGGCGCCGCCGGTGCAAAGGCTGTTATCTACCGTGAGGTCGGCGTAATCCAAGATCTTGTAGGTGATGGCCACGCCGATGGCCATGATGCCCCATATAAGCCCCTGTGCCAGGGCGCCGGGCAGGGAATTGAGCAGCGTGAGCGGATTCATGGTTTGACCTCTTCAATCGTTAGAATTTGCGGGGACGGGGGAAGATTACTTGAGCTCTTCCGGAATGGTGATGCCGAGTTCGGCAGCGTTCTCCTCATTGATGACGAGGGACAGGTTGCTGACATCAAAGAAGAAGATAGGGGTGGTGGCGGGATCGGCACCGTTGACGAGGATATTGAAGGCCTGCTCGCCGGCTGCACGGCCCAGCTCGTAGTAGCTGATGGCGTAGGTGGCCAGGAAGCCGCTTTCGCACATGCCGCCCTCGCCGCAGATGACGGGCTTGCCGGCAGCGGTGGTGATGTTGCTCATGGTGGGGACATTGGCGGCGATGAGGTTATCGGTGGGCTCATAGAAGGCATCGACCTCATTGCAGGCGGCGGTCACAACGGTCTGGATCTCATTGGTATCGGCGACGGAGTAGATCTTGACGGTGAAGCCCTCGGCCTCAAAGGCGGTCTTGGCTTCCTCGGCCTGGATGGCGGAGTTTTCCTCGCCGGAATTGATGACGATGCCGACGGTCTTAACCTCGGGGCAGAGGGTCTTCATCAGATCGACCTGTACGGTGACGGGGTTCATATCGGAGGCACCGGTGACATTGGCGCCGGGGGCTTCATTGCTGGCTACCAGGCCGGTGGAAACATAGTCGGTCACGCTGGTGCCTACAACAGGGATATCGGAGGTCGCCTCGCGCGCCGCCTTAACGGCGTTGGTGGCATTGGCCATGATGAGATCGACCTTGGAGGAAACGAACTGATTGACAATGGTGGTGCAGTTGGTCTGCTCGCCCTGGGCGTTCTGGACATTGAACTGAACCTTATCGCCCAGCTTTTCGGTGAGGAACTCCTTAAAGCCGCGGGTGGCTTCATCCATGGCGGGGTGTTCGGCCAGCTGGACAATGCCGATCTGGAACACCTTTTCATCGGGGTTGACGGGGGTGGGCTCATTGCCGCAGGCAGCAAAGCCGGCGACCATCAAACAGGCGGCAGCAGCCGCTAAAAACTTTTTGCACTTCATAGTGATTGCTCCTTATCTTTTACTTTTGATTATTGATGTGATCTATCTGAAATCCCCCGCGGCCGGCCGTGCCATAGGGGGAAGCTCAGCAAAAACAGAAAGCCCCTGCTTTTCCAGACTACTCCGGAAAATACAGGGACGATAAAGGCTTTTATCGCGGTACCACTCTGCTTCGGGCGCTCCTTACGGGGGGCCCCTCCTTGGGCAGCTAACACTGTCCGCACGATGTAACGGTCGAACCCGGCGCAGCCTACTGTCCCTGAAAGGATGTTCGGTGCGCGGCTACCGAAAGGTACTTCATCCGCCGTACTCATCATTGCCTCGCAGCATCCGGCAACTCTCTGGAGATTTTGGGGCGGGTTACTTTTTTTCGGTCAACGCCTGTGTTTTTGTGTTGTCTGTACTTTAGCACTTCTACTTGCGAAAGTCAATAGGATTTTTAGCGGAAATTTTACTTTTGGCGATGTGGGGGGAATTTTGGCGGGCGGGGAGATTCTTTTGGGCGATATGCACGAAAACGGAAATTTGATTTGGGCTAAATGACATTGAACAGGGCGGGATGGTTGAATTGCGGGGGCGATAGGGGTACAATAAGGGTGGAAATTTGGCACAGGCTGAAAGACCCTGTGCAGACCGACAGGATGGGGGCCCCGCCCCTGCGCCCGGGCGGGGCCCCATCCGCCCGGCTGCAGGGAGTGGAACAGGAAGGAGAAAAGACGATGGGTAAGATCGTGATCGTGGGTTCGGGGCCGGCGGGATGCAGCGCTGCGCTGTATGCGGCCCGGGCCGGGCAGGAGGTAGTGGTGATCAGTATGGGTATGGGCGCGCTAAGCAAAGCGGAGCTGATCCAGAACTACTATGGCTTTGAGGAAGGCATTACCGGGGCGGAGCTGTACCGCCAGGGTGTGGTCGGCGCCAAAGCGGTCGGGGCGGAGTTCATCACGGCGGAGGTGGTGGGGCTGGATTATACCGGCTCGCTGGTGGTGCAGACCACCGAAGGAGACTACTCGGCGGATGCGGTGATCCTGGCGACCGGGGCGGGACGCATTGCCCCTAAAATAGCCGGGCTGGCCGAGCACGAGGGCCGCGGGGTGAGCTACTGTGCCACCTGCGATGCGTTTTTCTACCGTGGCAAAACGGCGGCGGTGCTGGGCAGCGGAGAATACGCTTTGCACGAGGTGCAGGCCCTGCTGCCACTGGCCGGGAAGGTTATCCTGTGCACCAATGGGGAGCCGCTGACGGCGGATTTCCCGGAGGGGGTGGAGATATGCACCGAAAAGCTGGCTGCCGTGGAGGGGGAGGAGAAGGTCTCTGCGCTGCGGCTGGAGAACGGCGAGCTGCTGCCGGTGGAGGGGCTCTTTGTGGCGCTGGGGGTGGCCGGCAGTGCGGCCCTGGCCCGCAAGCTGGGCGCTCCGGTGGAGAATGGACGGATTGTAGTGGATGAAAGGATGCAGACCGGAATACCGGGACTGTACGCGGCCGGGGACTGCACCGGCGGCCTGCTGCAGGTGTGCAAGGCGGTGTACGAAGGCGCACTGGCGGCCACCGAAGCGATAAAAATGCTGAGAGGGAAGAAACGGTGATGATGAACTCCCGCGAGAAAAGGCCGAGCGAAGGGACTTGCTGATGGCGTGGTAAGGTTTTATAGAGAGAACGATCCCCGCCGCGGTAGAGATGCCGGGCGGGGATTTTATGATAGGGGAAGGCTTGTGCAGGGAGAGGGCCGCCCGCAGGGCGCCCCGGCGCAGCCGGGGCTGGGCGGCCGGAGGCCGCCATACACAGCGCGAAGCGCTGTGGCCCTGCGGGCGTTTTTCCCCCGGCACAGGCTGGACGAGGGGCAGCGTGGCAGAAAGCGTGATGGCTGCAAAAAGGTCGACTCCGCCGCAGTACCAGGGTACCGGGCGGAGCCGCTTACTGTATAGAGAAGAGGATGAGTAGAGAACTGCTTAGATCTTCTCACGGCCGGGCAGCACGAAGTGCAGGATGATGCCGGCGATGGCGGCGAAAGCCATGCCGCTGAGGGTGATGGAGCCGAAGCTGATGGCAGCGCCGCCGACACCCAGGATGAGGATAGCAGCCGCGATGCACAGGTTGCGGGGCTGAGAGAAGTCGACATGGTGGTCAACCAGGGTACGGATACCGGTGGAGGTGACCATGCCGTACAGCAGGATGCCTACGCCGCCCAGAACTGCCTGCGGAATGGAACCGCACAGGGCATTGAACTTGGGGCAGAAGGCGAGCAGGGCCATCCACAGGGCGCCGAAGCGGACGATGGTGGGAGAATGCAGGTGGGTAACAGCCAGAACGCCGGTGTTCTCGGAGTGGATGGTGAGGGAGGGACCACCGAGGCAGCCGGAGAGGACGGTGGAAACGCCGCAGGCGAATACCGAGCGGTCCAGGCCGGGCTCGTGGGTAAAGTCCTTGCCGACGACGGTGCCGACCGCCATAACATCACCGATGTGTTCCAGACAGGGAACGATGGCGCAGGGGGCGATGAGGGCGATGGCTCTCCAGCTGAACTGGGGCAGGGTGAAGGAGGGAACGCCGATCCAGGCGGCCTCTTTCAGGGCGGTGAAATCCACCAGGCCGAAGGGGATGGAGATGAGATAGCCGCCGACCAGCGCGATGATGATGGTCATAACGCGGGTAAGGCCCTTGGAGAAGTTATTGACACCAACCGCGATAAGGAAGGTGATGATGGCGATGGGCCAGTTGGCCTCGGCTTCCTGCACGCCAACGCTGGCGAGGGAAAGGCCCAGTACCATGATGATGGGTCCAACGATGATGGGCGGGAATACGCGGGCTACACGGTCCTTACCCAGGATCTTGAGCAGCAGGGCAAACAGCAGATAAAAGACCGCCATGCCCAAAATACCGCCCTGTGCATAAGGAATGCCCATTTCGCCCACGACGGTGGAAACACCGGCGATGATGGCGAAGGAGCCGCCGAGGAATGCGGGGACCATCTTCTTATCGATGAACTGATAGATGATGGTGCCGATACCGGCGCAGAACAGGGTGACGGAAACATCCAGACCGCAGAGGATGGGAACCAGGATAACACCGCACATGGCCAGGGTGTTCTGCAGGCCCAGGATGGCCTTTTGGCCGGTGGTAAAGTTATCGGAAAGGTCGCCATTGACACCGACGATCAGTTCCTTTTTTTCTTTTGCCATGGAATAATACCTCCTCAGATATATTTAGTATGGCTTATGGTTCAGCTTGCGCTGTGGTTGCAGTAGAACTCGGCCGCGCAGGAAAACTCATCCATCGGCATCTTATTGATGATGACGCGGAAGGGGGTGTAAGCCTCGGGACCGGTGCGGATCATTTTATCGCCCACTTTTTCCAGCAGCTCCGCCTTGGTGATGGGGAATTTAATATCCCGCATGGCCAGCACCATATAGTGCAGGGTAAGCATGTAGGGCATTGGTTCCATGATCATTTTTCATCACCTCCGAAAGTATAGGCCTTGTACTGGTTGCGGGTCTCGCCGTGGCCGCCCAGCTCTTTGCATGCGGCGCCGCGGTGACGGAACGAATACAGGAAGGTATTGGTGGTGCTGCTTTCGTGCAGTTTATCCACCAGGCCGGGGTACAGGTCGGCCTTGAGCAGATAGGGGACCATCATAGGTGCTTCGGTAACGATGTTGCCGTCGGGATTGACGATCATGCTGTTGCCGAAGGCGGCGCAGGCATGCTCCATGCCGTAGCAGTTGGCACCGATGACATAGACCTGATTGCAATAGGCCGCACAGCGGTTGGTGAGCTTCCAGGGCTCCTCCCAGGGGTTCATGTAGTGGGTGATGCGGACGACCACATTGGCGCCGTTATAGGCGGCCTCGCGCCAGATCTCGGGATAGTCGCCATCGGCACAGACGATGGTGGCGATGCGGCTGCCCTTGGGACCGGGGGTGACGGGGCATTCCCAGCCGGGGTAATGGCGCTCGGTGGGAATCCAGGGGTTCATTTTGCAGTACTGGTGTACCACCTCGCCCTCATCATTGATCATGATGGCGCAGTTGCCGGGGGCTTCGTGGCCCTCCAGCTTAAGGATGACGCCAAAGATGCCCCAGACCTTCAGGCGGGCGCAGGCCTCCTTTAGGCGGCCAACTTCGGGGGAATCCAGCGTGAGAACGACCTTGAGGCGCTCCAGCGGGTGCATGCCCTGCACGCCGAACTCCGGGGAAACGAACAGATCGTACCCGGGGAAGCCGCGGGCGCCGATCTCCATGTACTGAATGATCTGATCAATGTTTTTGTTGACTTCCTCCATGCAGGTGGCATGGATGGGTTCCAACTGAGCCACTACGGTGGAGAGGACTTCGGTTTGGGTGGGCCCGCCGCCAACGCCGTGGCTGCTGCCGATGATCATAGCGATTACCTCCTCTTGATTTCAGAAACATGATGAAACATGTTTCATAACTTGCAACTTCAAGATACGACAATAATGCGGAAAAGTCAATGGGAAAAGGCGAATCTTAGCGGGATATTGCGGATTTTAGCGATATGCTAAAAGAAAAGGCATTATTTTTGTGAAACATTTTTCACAGAATGGGAGAGATTGCTTGCGAAATGGAAGAAAATGCGGTATAATATAAAGGGAGAGAAAACATTGTTTCATGACGGAGGTGGCGGACATCAATATAAGAGAGTTGGCGAGCCTGGCCGGGGTTTCAATCGCCACGGTTTCCCGTGTCATCAATAACCCGCAGCTGGTGCAGCCAGATACCCGGGAGCATGTGCTGGAGGTGATGCGCCGGGTGAACTACGCGCCGGCCTGGACGGTGGAATCGAGGCTGTCTTCCCGGTCGCGGCTGATCGCTTTTCTATTTAGTGAGGCGGACTATTATTTTTATTCCGATATTCGCAGTGGGCTGGAATCGATAGCCGGGCTGCGCGGCTACACGGTGCTGTTCTGCCCCATAGCGGCGGAGCAGCAGCGGCGCAGCCAGCAGCTGAGGACCATCTTTGAACAGAAGCTGGACGGGGCTATTTGGGCGCTGCGGGATTTTTACCCTGAGGATATTAAAATGATAGATGAGCGTCAGGTGCCGCTGGTGCTGGCCCGTAAATACGACAGTGCACCCACCGACCGCTACAACTGCTGTTATATCAATTTTGCGGAGGCGAGCTACCGGATGACCCGCCATCTGCTGGAAATGGGGCACCGGCGCATTGGGCTGATGTTTGAGAATGTATCGCAGCAGTTTATGAACAGCTTTTGCCAGGGGTGGGAGCTGGCACTGAAGGAGGAAGCCGCGCCGAGAGAGGCTTCTCTGCTGCTGAACGCCCCAAACAGCATGGCGGGCGGCTATGCCAAGACGATGGAGCTGCTGGACGCGGGCGAGATGCCGGAGGCGGTCTTCTGCGCCAGTGATGAGCAGGCCTTTGGGGTGCTGAAGGCCGCGCACGAAAAGGGTGTGCGGGTGCCGGAGGAGCTGGCTGTGGCGGGCTTTACCGATTCCCCGATGAGCAACCTGTGTGACCCGGAGCTGACCACCATCGACCTGCCGATCTACCGGCTGGGGATCATAGCGGCGAGAATGCTCTTTGATGTGATAGAGGATACCGGCAGTGAGGTGACCCCCGGTGAGGTGGTATTGCAGCCCAAGCTGCGCATCCGCCGCAGCTGCGGCAACGAAAAGCCCATCAATGTACTGTTTGAATAAGAGGAAGGGAAGTTTATGGCCAAGCTGAGTACGCAATTTATGGGAATGGAGCTGAAGAATCCTGTTCTGGCTGCGCCCGGCCCCTGGACCGGGACGGCGGAGGGCCTGCAGGCGGCAATAGACGCCGGCGCGGGCGCGGTGATGACCGAGACCATTTCCCAGGAGGTATATCCCCGCCTGCCGCAGACCTGCTACCATGAGGGCGGGGCGGTATTCAGCACCTCGCTGTACAGCAACCTGACGCTGGAGCAGTGGGAGGTTGAGCTGGAAAAGCTGCACCCCGGGGACTGCAAGGTGATCGCTTCGATAAGAGGGGCGACGCCCAGCGAGCTGGCCTATGTGGCCCGAAAGGCGGAACGCATGGGGGTGGATGCCCTGCAGCTGGACCTGTACGCACCCATTGGGCCGGTGCTGGCGGAGCTGTATACCAGCCCGGATCTCATCGCGGCGCTGATTTCGGCGGTGAAAAAGAAGGTTTCTCTGCCGCTGATGGTGCGTCTGCCCCATTATTTAGCGGATAATAAGAAGTTCCTGCGGGCGCTGGAGACTGCCGGGGCGGATGGGATTTGTACCATTGAGAGCATCCGGGGCATCAGCGGGGTGGATATTGTGAACGCGCGGCCGCTGATGCCGACCCATGGCGGCTACACCGGCACCAATGTGCGGCCCATTACCCTTTCCGCCATTGCGGCGTTGAGCCAGAATTCTAATTTGCCGGTGGCGGCGACGGGCGGCTTTGACGCGGCGGAAAATGTGATAGAGGCGATAGAGCTGGGGGCCACCACGGTGATGCTGGGTTCGGCGCTGCTGGGCGGGTATGGGATCATTACCGAGACGGTGCGCCGGCTGGAGGAGTGGCTGGAGAAAAATGGCTATGGGGATATAGGGGCGTTGCGGGGCGCGGCGCTGCAGTATCTGCGCAGCTATGAGGAGCTGCACGAACGATAAGAAATAGGCCCCGCCGGGCGATACCGGGCGGGGCTTTTGTGTATAGGGGGAGGTTTGTGCTGGGAGAGGGCCGCTCGCAGGGCGCCCCGGCGCAGCTGGGGCTGGGCGGCCGGAGGCCGCCCTACACAGCGCGGAGCGCTGTGGCCCTGCGGGCGCTTTGCCGGCTGCACGGGCCGGGGATAGGAGGAAAAGGCGGCTTTTGTGCGCCTTAGCCAAAACGCAGGGGCTTTTTTGGGAGGATTTATTCCGTCCTAAGGCTTGCAAGGGGGGCAGATATAGTGTAATATATTGTGTAGATAGTGCAAAATAACACCCATATATTGTGTTTAGGATGCTAAAGCGCCGGACACAGGGGAAAGAGAGGAGAAACCGGCATGAAAGTCATTAAGAGAAACGGCTCCGAGGTGGATTTTGATATCACCAAGATCATTGCCGCGATTACCAAGGCCAATGATGTGGTGGAGGAAAGCGAGCGTATGACGCCCATGCAGATCCGCCGCATTGCGGAATCGGTGGATCTGGCCTGCCAGAAGATGAACCGTTCTCCTTCGGTGGAGGAGATTCAGGACCTGGTGGAGAAGCAGATCATGGCGCACGGCGCCTTTGAGGTGGCCAAGCGCTACATCACCTACCGCTATACCCGCAGCTTGGTGCGCCGCAGCAATACCACCGATGAGAAGATCCTTTCCCTCATCGAGTGCTGCAACGAAGAAGCCAAGCAGGAAAATTCCAATAAGAACCCGGTGGTCAATTCCACCCAGCGTGACTATATGGCCGGTGAGGTTTCCCGTGATATCACCAACCGTATTCTGCTGCCCCCGGATATTGTGGAGGCCCATAATGAGGGGATCATCCACTTCCACGACAGCGACTACTTTGCACAGCATATGCATAACTGCGACCTGGTGAACCTGGAGGACATGCTGCAGAACGGGACCGTTATCACCGGGACCCTGATCGAGCGGCCGCATTCCTTCTCTACCGCCTGCAATATCGCCACCCAGATCATAGCGCAGGTGGCCAGCAACCAGTACGGCGGGCAGTCCATCTCGCTGACCCACCTGGCGCCCTTTGTGCAGGTGAGCCGGGAGAAGATCCGCCGGCAGCTGCAGGAGGAGATGCAGGAGGTAAAGGCGGATATCACCGAGGAGCAGCTTTCCAACATGGTGGAAAAGCGGCTGCGGGATGAGATCCGCCGCGGTGTGCAGACCATCCAGTACCAGGTGGTGACGCTGCTGACCACCAATGGACAGGCTCCCTTTGTGACGGTATTTATGTACCTCAATGAGGCCAAGAACGAGCAGGAGAAGCACGATCTGGCGCTTATTATAGAGGAAGTGCTGCAGCAGCGGTACGAAGGTGTGAAGAACGAGAGCGGCGTGTGGGTGACCCCGGCCTTCCCCAAGCTCATCTATGTGCTGGAAGAAGATAATATCTACGAAAACAGCGAATACTACTACCTGACCCGCATGGCGGCCAAGTGCACCGCCAAGCGCATGGTGCCGGACTACATCAGCGAGAAGAAGATGCTGGAGCTGAAGGTGGATAAGAATGGCGAAGGCCACTGCTACACCTGCATGGGCTGCCGCAGCTTCCTGACGCCGTATGTGGACGAAAACGGCAAGCCGAAGTATTACGGCCGCTTTAACCAGGGGGTTGTCACCATCAATCTAGTGGATGTGGCGCTTTCCTCCGGCGGTAACCTGGAGAGGTTCTGGAAGATCTTTGATGAGCGGCTGGAGCTGTGCCACCGCGCGCTGATGTGTCGCCACAACCGTCTGAAGGGAACCCTTTCCGATGCCGCGCCCATCCTGTGGCAGTACGGTGCCTGCGCCCGCCTGAAGAAGGGGGAAACCATTGATAAGCTGCTGTACGGCGGCTATTCCACCATCAGCCTGGGGTATGCCGGCCTTTACGAATGTGTGAAGTACATGACCGGCAAGAGTCACACCGATCCTTCCGCGACGCCCTTTGCCCTGGAAATTATGCAGTACATGAATACGGCCTGCAAGAAGTGGAAAGAGGAGCACAACATCGACTTTAGCCTGTACGGCACACCGCTGGAAAGCACCACCTACAAGTTTGCCAAGTGCCTGCAGAAGCGCTTTGGCATTATAGAGGGCGTGACCGATAAGAGCTACATCACCAATAGCTACCATGTGCATGTTACCGAGGAGATCAACGCCTTTGACAAGCTGAAATTTGAGGCGCAGTTCCAGCACCTTTCCCCCGGCGGGGCGATAAGCTATGTGGAAGTGCCCAATATGCAGCAGAACCTGGAGGCGGTGCTGCAGGTGATGCGGTTCATCTACGATAACATTATCTACGCCGAGCTGAACACCAAGAGCGACTACTGCCAGGTGTGCGGCTGGGATGGCGAGATCGAGATCGTGGAGCAGGACGGGAAGCTCATCTGGCGCTGCCCCAAGTGCGGCAACACCGACCAGGACAAGATGAATGTGGCCCGCCGCACCTGCGGATATATCGGGACGCAGTTCTGGAACCAGGGCCGCACCCAGGAGATTAAGGAACGGGTGCTGCACCTGTAAACCATAGACGGCAAAAAAGGGACGCTCTGTGGGGCGTCCCTTTGCTGGCGGGAAAATGGAGAGAGTATGAACTACGCGAGTATCAAAAACTGCGATATTGCCAACGGCGAGGGGGTGCGGGTGACGCTCTTTGTCAGCGGCTGCACCAACCATTGTGAAAACTGCTTCCAGCCGGAGACCTGGGACTTTGGCTATGGGGAGCCCTTTACCCCGGCGGTGGAGGACCGATTGATAGAGATGCTGCGGCCCGGTTTTATCAATGGGCTGACGCTGCTGGGCGGCGAACCCATGGAGCCGGAAAATCAATCGGCGCTGCTGCCTTTTTTGAAGCGCTTCCGGGAAAACTGCCCCGGCAAAACCATTTGGTGCTATTCCGGCTACACGCTGGAGCAGCTCTTGGGGCAGGAGCCGGGGCGCTGCCGCTGTGAATGCACCGATGAGCTGCTGTCGCTCATTGACGTGCTGGTGGACGGCGA
>OKUV01000438.1_pt1 | contig 18172 bp, 18 predicted proteins | sample 1606661 | NCBI WGS metagenome assembly OKUV01 (sample SAMEA3882521, study PRJEB24775) | human gut metagenome | biome: human-associated habitat; feature: intestine environment; material: feces | place: Netherlands | collected 2009/2010
TCAGGGGAGCTGGCCGAGTTTACGAGGCCTGAGGGGTTCTGCCCGTTACCCTTTATTACAAAAGCTTCTCACCTGCTGCAAACTTCGCCGTAAGCTTACCCTTGCCAAGGTACGCATACCGCTCCAAACGCTCCGCAGCGCTGAACGCCCGCATATTTTTAAGCGGGTCATCATCCAGCACCAGTGCGTCAAACGCATAGCCGTCCTCAAACAGGCCGACCTTCTCGCCAAAATCGGCCCAGAAATCTCCGCCGCCGACAGTCGCCATATACAGCGCCTCCACCATCGTCAGCGGCTTCTCACTCTGGTCGATATACCGCCAGCGCAGCTTGCTGACCTGCACGGCGGTAGCCATGACCGTGAACAGGTCCAGCGTCTGACCGCCGGCCACGTCGCTGCCCAGGCCGACGCGCCAGCCGCCGCGCAGGTAGTGCGCCGCGGGGGCAATGCCCGCAATGACATTCTCGTTGCTGGTGGGGCAGTGGGCGATCATGACGCGGTTCTGCTTCATCAGCGCGGCCTCGTCATCGGGGCTGTAGATGCAGTGCGCCATGACGGTGGGCACGCCGCCGCCGAACAGGCCGTACCGGCTGTAGCTCTCGCCGTAGAATTTTGTGCCGGGGCACAGCTCGGCGACCCACGCGATCTCGCCCGGATTTTCGGACAGGTGACTCTGCGCAGGTACATTGTATTCTCTTGCCAGTTCGCCGAGACCGCGCATATACTCGTCACTCGTGCTGGGGGTGAAGCGCGGTGTGATCATCGGGCGCACCGGGCCCGCGTGCAGGGTGTTTTCGGCGCGGCAGGTATCCAGCCAGCGGCGCGTCTCGGCCAGACCCGCGGCGGCGGACGGCTCACGGTAGCTGTCAGGGCTGTTGCGGTCCATACCCAGCTTGCCGACAAAGGCGGAAAGTCCCGCGCCGCGCAGCTGGTGCATCAGTTCGAGCGTTGCGTCGGTGTGCAGCGTCGCAAAGATGCAGGCGCGCGTTGTGGCGCTGTTTTTCAGGTCGCGCACAAAATAGGAGTAGCCCAGCCTGGCGTAGGCCGGGTCGGCGTAGTGGGCTTCCTCGGGGTAGGTGTACTGCTGCAGCCAGTCCAGCAGCTCCAGATCCATCGCCGTGCCGCAATAGCTGTACTGCGGCGCGTGCAGATGCAGGTCCACAAGACCCGGCGTGATGATTTTACCCGTATAGTCGAGAACTTCCACCCCGGCAGGGGCGGTCTCGCTGAATCCGGCGCACAGGCCGTTTTCACACAGCAGATAGCCCTCGCGGACGCGGAGGGTGTCCGGGGCGGGGGTGTCGAGGAAGGTGCCTTTCAGGGTGAAAGTGTTCATATAGTATACCTCTTTATATAGAATTGCTCTGTAGGGGCCGGGCATGCCCGGCCCGCAAGTATACGGCAGGTGTCTGCCCACCCGCGGGGCGTCGGGGACGCCGCCCCCTACAAAGCGGCGATTCCAGACTCTATTATAAACAATCTACCCCATCTGTTGCAAGTTTTTTATTTACTTTACGTCGCTAAAGCGGTATAATACTAATATCTATTGATATTTGAAAGGAATAACGATTTGGAACGTAAACAACTCGCGCCCGGCGTTTGCATTACAACGCTGGATGCTTCTAAATTCAACCGCTGCCGCATCACGCTGCATCTGCGCTTTCCGGCAAAGCGGGAATCTGCCACCGACGCCGCGGTGCTGGCCCTTGTGCTGGAACGCGGCTACGCGGCCTGCCCCGATATGACCGCGCTGTCCCGCCGCCTGGCCGAGCTGTACGGCGCGGACCTCGGCGTTGACCTGGCCAGCGCTGGCACGGACCGCGTGCTCTCCGCCGATATCTGCGGCATCAAGGACGCTTACGCGCTGGCGGGGGAGAACCTGACCGCCGCCTACGCCGATATTGTGTTCGGCACGATCTTTGACCCGTATCTCGTGGACGGCGCGTTCGACCCCGAGGCCGTGCGCATCGAGACCGAGACCCAGGCCCGCCGCCTTGAGGCCGAGTTCAACTCGAAGCGTCTCTACTGCGTGCGGCAGGCCCGCCGCAAATTCTACGGCGACACCCCCGCGGGTATCGAGCTGGGCGGCTACCCCGGCGAGCTCGTCAATGTGACGCCGCAGAGCCTCAAGGCCGAGTATGACCGCATCCTCTCCACCGCGTACATCGACGTGATGGTGCAGGGCGTCGATGAGGCCCGCGTGGCCGATATGCTGCTGAAAAAGCTCGACGGCATCCGCCGTGACCCGCGCCCGTTTGCCGCGCCCATCGCCATGCCCGCCACGCCGCTGCGCCATTTTAAAGAAGAGATCCCCGGCCTGACCCAGGCCAAGCTCTGTATGCTGTTCACCACGGGCGAAGCCAACCCCAACCCGCCAAGTGTCAGCATCCTGCGCGTCGCCATGAGCGTGCTGGGCGGCTCTGCCACCAGCCGTTTGTTCCGCAACGTGCGCGAGAAGCAGTCCCTTTGCTACTACTGCGGTTCTGCCGCCCAGCGCGCCACCGGCGTCATGATGATCGACTCCGGCGTCGAGCCGGGCAAGGAGCAGCAGGCCGAGGCCGCCATCATTGCCGAGCTGGAGGGCCTGAAAAACGGCCCCATCACCCAGGAAGAAGTTGACGACTGCCGCCGTGGTCTTTTGTCCAGTATGGACGCCCTCGGCGACAGCCTGGCCGCGCTGGAAAACTGGTACTACGGCCAGATCACACGCGGCGAGCCGCTCTACCCGCCGGAGTACGGCAAGGTGCTGACCAGCGCCGTCAGCTTGGACGAGGTGCGCCAGACGCTGCAGAGCTACAGCTATTCGGTCTGCTACGCCGTGACCGCCGAGCCGGGCACGCAGGGGAAGGGAGGCAGCGAGGATGTTGAATAACGATCACGAGAGCTTCGCCGCTGCCCAGGCGCGCGCCGCTGCCGCCGTCAGCTGTGAAAGCGTCGTGCTGCCCAGCGGCCTGACCGTGCTCTGCCGCACGATGCCGGGCTACAGCAGCGTCCACGCGATTTACGCCACGGGCTTTGGCTCCGTCCACCGCGCGTTCCGGCTGGACGGCAAACAGGTCACACTGCCCGCCGGTACGGCGCATTTCCTGGAGCACAAAATGTGCGAGACGCCCAAGGGCGACTCCTTCACCTTCTACGCCAAGACCGGCGCGTCGGCCAACGCCTTTACCAGCTATGACCGCACCTGCTACCTGTTCTCGGCGACCCAGAAAATTGACGAGAACCTTGACATTCTGCTGGGCATGGTCGGCAAGCCGTGGTTCACCAAGGCCACGATTGCCAAGGAGCAGGGCATCATCGGGCAGGAGATCAAAATGTACGACGACAGCCCCGACTGGCGGCTGCTGAACGCACTGTTCCGCTGCCTCTACGCCGACCACCCGCTGCGCGACGACATCGCGGGCACGGTGGAGAGCATTGCCGAGCTGACGCCCCAGATGCTCTACAGCTGCACCAGGGGGTTCTACGCGCCGTCCAATATGGTGCTGAGCGTCGCGGGCAAGATCACGCTGGCGCAGGCTGTGGACGCCTGCAAGCGCAACGGCCTGTACCGCGCCCGCGCCCCGCATGAGGTCGAGTGGGACATCCCGGCGCAGACCGGCCCGCTGCCCCACAAGGAAGCGTTCTTCACGATGCCTGTCACGAAGCCCTGCTTCGGTGTGGCCTACCGCGAGGAGCCGCTGGCCGAGGGTGACCTGAAGCGCGAGCTGCTGCTGGACATGCTGGGCGATCTGGTCGTCGGCGGCCTGACGAAGCTCTACCGCCGTCTGTACGATGAAGCGCTGGTCAACCCCGAGTTCTCCGGTGACTTTATCGCCGTGCGCGGCGCCTGCACCGTGGCCTTTACCGGCGAGAGCGACACCCCGCGCCAGGTCGTGGACCTTTTACAGGAGGAGATCGAGCGGATGCGCCGCGAGGGCGTTGACCCCGAGGTCTTTATGCTTGTGAAAAACCAGATGTACGGCGAACTGCTGGGCGACGTGGAGGCCGTGGACGATGCCGCCGAGGAGGCCGCCGCGGCCTGCCTGAAGGGCCGCACGCTGGCGGACGAGATCGCCGCGCTGGCCGCGCTGACCGTGGAGGACGCCAACGCCCTGCTGCAGACGGCCCTGCGGGAGGAAAACCGCGCCTACGTGCAGATCGACCCGGCAGAAAAATAACGAGGTTAAGTTGAAAATGGTCTATCATGTGCAATTTCCCGGGTTGGGCCTGGATCTGACGGTCAACCGCGTGGCGCTGGCCATCGGCGGGTTCAACATTTACTGGTACGGCGTCATCATCGCGGCGGGCATGCTGCTGGCGATGCTCTACGCCTTCCGCAATGCCGTGGACTACGGCATCGACTCGGACCGTCTGGTGGACGTTGTGGCCATCGGCACGGTCATGGCCATCGTCTGTGCCCGTATTTATTACGTAGCTATGGCACCCTTTGAGTATCAAAGCCTCTGGGAGATGATCGACATCCGCAAGGGAGGCATCGCCATCTATGGCGCGGTCATTGGCGCGTTTGTGTTCGGCGCCTTGGCCGCCAAATGGCGCAAGGTGCCGCTGCTGCCGCTGTTTGATCTGGTGTCGCTGGGCTTTCTGATCGGGCAGGGCATTGGCCGCTGGGGCAACTTCGTCAATCAGGAGGCCTTCGGTACAAACACGACGCTGCCCTGGGGCATGTACAGCGAGGGCACGGAGGCGTATCTCAAATCCGTGCAGGTCACGCTGCCCGCGGGCGTGACCGTGGACCCCGCCGCGCCGGTGCACCCGACGTTTTTGTATGAGAGCATCTGGTGTCTGGTTGGCTTCGCCGTGCTGGCTTCGCTTTACAAAAAACGGCGGTTCAACGGACAAATCTTCCTGGGCTATATCATCTGGTACGGCCTGGGCCGCGCCTGGATCGAGGGGCTGCGCACCGACTCGCTGCTGATCGGCAATACCGGTCTGCGCGCCAGCCAGCTGGTGGCGATTGGGTCGGTCATCGTGGCCGCCGCGCTTATGGCCATCGGTCTGCGCAATGCCAAGGGCAAGCCGCTCATGGTGCCGCTGGCTGTGAAGGACCTGAAAAAGCAGGCCGAGGCAGGGGACCGCTTCACGCCGAACACCCTGCCCGCCGGCGCACCCCACGCCGAGTTTGTCAAAGCCACCGATGCCATGAATGCACGTCTAGATGTGCTGGATTTGAGCGAGGTCGAGATCGAGGAGATTGAGGATCCGAAGGAATAAACAAACGCTTTGCAGCGCGGCGATAGGCACTGCTGGTGTAAGACCCGACACCGTTTTGCCCGCCCCGGCGGACAAAAAATATATTTGAAAGAGGGAACTATCATGGGAGCAACTGTCATTGACGGCAAGGCATTGGCCGCAGCCACAAAGGCCGAGGCCGCAGAAAAGGTCAGGGAGCTGAAAAGCAGGGGCATCAACCCCTGCCTGGCGGTCATTCTGGTGGGCGAGAACCCCGCCAGCCAGGTCTACGTCCGCGGCAAGATCAACGACTGTGCGCAGTGCGGCATCGAGAGCCGCAGCATCAACCTGCCCGCCGACACCACGCAGGACGCCCTGCTGGCCGAGGTGAAAAAGCTGGCGGATGACTCCGCTGTGCACGGCATTCTGGTGCAGCTGCCGCTGCCCGCCCAGATCGACGAGAAGGCTGTCATCGACGCCATCCCGCCCGAGAAGGACGTGGACGGCTTCTCGCCCGTCAACGTGGGCCGTATGCAGATCGGCGAGCCGTGCTACCTGCCCTGCACCCCGGCGGGCTGCATCCGCATGATCGAGTCCACGGGCACCGACATTGCGGGCAAGAATGCCGTCGTCATTGGCCGCTCGAACATCGTGGGCAAGCCCGCGGCGCTGCTGCTGCTGGCGAAGAATGCCACGGTCACGATCTGCCACTCCAGGACGAAGAACCTGAAAGAAGTCTGCGCCGCCGCGGATATTCTCGTGGCCGCCGTGGGCCGCGAGGGCTTTGTGACCGGCGACATGGTCAAGCCCGGTGCCGTCGTCATTGATGTGGGCATCAACCGCGGTGCGGACGGCAAGCTGCATGGTGACGTGAACTTTGCCGAGGCCGCCGAAAAGGCCGCCTACATCACCCCCGTCCCCGGCGGCGTCGGCCCCATGACCCGCGCCATGCTCATGCTGAACACGGTGGAGGCGGCAGAGCGGCAGAGCCGCTAATAAAGGCTTCCCCCCTTGGGGGAAGCTGTCCGCGAAGCAGACTGATGAGGGGCAACCTTGCCATTGCAGCCCACTGATGGGATACAACCGCAGACTTGCCCCTCATCCGGCCCTGCGGGACCACCTTCAGTCTACGCGCTAAGAGCCGCCTACGGCGGTTGCGCTCCGACACGCGCCAGCGGGCGCAGCCCCTTGGGGGAAGGCAAAAGAAATTCTAAAATTTTAACCTTCCCACGCCCGAAAACCCCTTGACAAGCCCTGCTCCTATATGGTATGATACTAGAGCCGCATGGTATGGGCTCTATAAGTGTGTGCTTTTATCGGTGCAACGCCCTACAGACCAGCGAGACTTATTGAAAGAGGTTATCCACTATGTACGCAGTTATCAAAACCGGTGGCAAGCAGTACAGCGTTAAGGTCGGCGACGTCGTCTACGTCGAGAAGCTGAACGCTGAGGACAACAGCGAAGTCACCTTCGATCAGGTTCTCGCCGTTGGCGAGGAGGGCTCTGTCAAGGTCGGCGCTCCCGTTGTTGAGGGCGCTTCCGTTGTTGCTAAGGTCGTCAAGACCGGCAAGGGCAAGAAGCTCAACATCCTGACCTATCGTCCCAAGAAGGGCAGCATGGTCCGCAAGGGTCATCGTCAGCCCTACACCAAGGTGGAAATCACCGCGATCAACGGCTAAGGAGGTAAATCACAATGGCACATAAAAAAGGCGTAGGTTCTACCAAGAACGGTCGTGATTCCGAGTCCAAGCGCCTCGGCGTCAAGCGCGGCGACGGTCAGTTTGTTCTGGCCGGCAACATCCTGGTCCGTCAGCGCGGCACCCACATCCATGCGGGTGAGGGCGTCGGCATCGGCAGCGATGACACCCTGTTCGCTCTGGTCGATGGCCGCGTTCACTTCGAGCGCATGGGCCGTGACCGCAAGCGCTGCACGGTCAAGCAGTAAAAAAACCGGTACGGGCGGGCCTTTGCGGCTCGCTCGTTTTTTGTGATTTTTTGTAAATGAGGTACCACATGGCAACCAGTAATTTTATTGATACCGCCACGATCTGGCTGCACGCCGGCAAGGGCGGCGACGGTGCGGTGACGTTCCACCGCGAAAAATTCGTGGCGGCGGGCGGCCCCGACGGCGGTGACGGCGGGCGCGGCGGCGACATCATCTTTGTGGCCGACGACAACCTGTCCACCCTGATGGACTTCCGCTACAAGCGCAAGTACACCGCGCCCGACGGCGAGAATGGCCGCGCCAAGCGGATGAGCGGCGCAGACGGTGACGACCTGGTCATCCGCGTGCCCCGCGGCACCGTGCTGAAGGAGGCCGAGACCGACCTCGTCGTGGCCGATCTGACGGGCAGTGAGCCTGTCGTCGTCGCCAAGGGCGGACGCGGCGGCTGGGGCAACAGCCATTTTGCGACCCCGACCCGTCAGATCCCCAAGTTTGCCAAGCCCGGTCTGCCCGGCGAGGATATGCACCTCAAGCTCGAACTGAAGGTCATTGCGGACGTGGGTCTGATCGGCTTCCCGAACGTCGGCAAATCAACGCTCATCAGCATTATTTCTGCCGCGCGTCCCAAGATCGCCAACTACCACTTCACGACGCTGACCCCCGTGCTGGGCGTCGTCCGCGTCGGCCCGGAGCAGAGCTTTGTCTGCGCTGACATCCCCGGTCTGATCGAGGGTGCTGCGGAGGGCGTCGGCCTCGGCCACGACTTCCTGCGCCATGTTGAGCGCTGCCGCCTGCTGCTGCACGTCGTTGACGTCTCCGGCTGCGAGGGCCGCGACCCAAAGGCGGACTTTGAGCAGATCAACCACGAGCTGGCCGGGTTCAGTGCCGAGCTGGCGGACCGTCCGCAGATCGTGCTGGGCAACAAGTGCGACATTGCAAGCCCCGAGCAGGTCGAGGAGTTCAAGCAGTACGTCGAGGCCAAGGGTCTGACCTTCCTGCCCATCTCCGCGGCGACCCGTCAGGGTGTGGACAACCTGCCCGCGCTGGTCTACAACCGCCTGAAGGATCTGCCCCCGGTCAAGGTCTATGAGGCTGAGTACAAGCGCCCCGACAAGAACGCCCAGCCGACCCGCCCGTTCACGGTGGAGCGCACCGGCGACCACGAGTTCACCGTCGATGCCCCGTGGCTGGAGCGTATCCTCGCCGGTACGAACGTCGAGGACTACGAGAGCCTGCAGTATTTCCAGACGCAGCTGGGTGATTCCGGCATTCTGGACGAGCTGGTCGCCCAGGGCGTTGAGGAAGAGGACACGATCAAGATCGGCGAGTACGAATTCGATTATCTGTACTAAGTAGTAGAAAATATGCTGTTTACACAAAAATCCGAAGTCGACATTCACGAAATGTCGCCGCTGGCGCTGGCCTTTGTGGGCGACGCCGTGCTGGAGCTGCTCGTCCGCGCCCGCCTGGTAGGCACGACGCGCTTGCAGCCCAATCGTCTGCATACCGTCGCGACGCATTACGTCAGCGCCCACGCGCAGAATCTGGAGCTGGACATCATCGAGCCGATGCTGACCGACGCCGAGGCCGCCGTGCTGCGCCGCGGCAAAAATGCCAGCAAGGCCACTGTCGCCAAGCACGCCACCGTGCAGGAGTACCGCGCCTCCACCGGCTTTGAGTGCCTGCTGGGCTGGCTGTACCTGCAAGGCAGGAACGACCGCATTGAGGAATTGTTCAACGCGATGTGGGACGGGTATAAGCCGGAGTAAAAAGTAAAAAGCCTTCCCCCGAGGGGGAAGGTGGCCGAGGCCCCGCCCGAGGGCGGATGAGGGAAAAGCCTCCGCAATTTGCCCGGTAACGGGTTGTAGTGGCAAGGCCGCCCCTCATCAGCCGCCTGCGGGCGGCAGCTTCCCCCCCAAGGGGGGAAGCCTTAGGAAACCCGCCTCACTTGTAGTTTTTGCTGTCGGTGGTGTTGGTGGTGCGGTTGGTGGTTTTCTGCTGGGTGCGGTTCGTGGTTTTCTGGGTCGTGTCCGTCGTGCGATTGGTCGTGCGGTTCGTCGAATTGTTAGTCTGATTCTTAGCCATAGGTGGTAAGCTCCTTTCGCAAGTAAAAACGATCTACAGTCGTTTTCGGACTGCAAAGGTAGTTTGCCCGCCCATGGCTTTTTTATGCAGAGGGGGCTGCTATGGAATTTCCACAGGATTTTACCGCGCGGGAGCGGGCACTGCTGGGGGCGCGCTTTGACGAGCTGTACGCCTACGCCACGCCGCAGCCTGCCCGCGGCGTAACGGTCAACGCGCTGCGCTGCACGCCGGAATGGTTCGCGCAGCATGCGGACTTTGACGCAAAGCCGTCCCCATTCTGCCCCACGGCCTTTACGACGGCGGCGGACTTCCGCCCGGGGCGGCACGCCTGGCACCACGCGGGCGTGCTCTATGCACAGGAGCCGAGTGCATCCGCCCCCGCCGCCTTGCTTGATGTGCGCCCCGGTATGCGGGTGGCGGACCTCTGCGCCGCGCCGGGAGGCAAGACCAGCCAGCTGGCGGCGGCTCTGCAGGGGCAGGGCCTGCTGTTGGCCAATGAATTCGTCGCCGCCCGCGCTGAAATTCTGCGCCAGAATCTCGAGCGAATGGGCGTGACGAACGCCGTCATCACGAACGAGGACACCGCCCGCCTGGCCGCGGCGATGCCCGGGCAGTTTGACCGGGTGCTCGTCGACGCGCCCTGCTCGGGCGAGGGTATGTTCCGCAAGGAGGCCGTCGCCGCCGCCCAGCACAACAACGCCTTAGTGGCGCACTGTGCGGAGCTGGGGGCCGAAATTCTCGAAAACGCAGCGGCGCTGCTGGCTCCGGGCGGCGTGCTCGTCTACTCGACCTGCACATTTGCCCCGGCGGAGGACGAGGGACAGATCGCGGCCTTCCTCGCAAAGCACCCCGCGTTCACGCTCTGCGACCTGTCCGGCTGCGGCTTTGGCCGCCCGGGCGAGGCCAACCGCGCCCCTGACTACCCGGATTTCCGCGCCGGATACACCCGCCGCATCTGGCCCGCCGACGGCGGCGAGGGCCACTTTATGGCGAAGCTGCAAAAGGCAGCCGACGCCGACGCGCCCACCCCGCCGAAGGGCAAGCCGCCCAAGGCGCTGAAAGCCCCGGCGGAGTGGCTCGATTTTGCCAAAACCTATTTCCCGGCGCTGGCTTCCCGCCCGCTGGCCGGGGCGGGGGAGTGGCTGCTGCTGCCCGCGCCGGGCAGCGAGACGCTGAACACCGCGAAGCTGCGCGTCGTGCGCGGCGGCGTTCTGGCGGGCAGCGTGCTGAAAAAGCGGTTCCAGCCCGCCCATGCGCTTTTCATGGCCTACGGCGCACAGTGCACGAACCGCGAGGAGCTGACGCTGACCGACCCGCGCACCGCCGCCTGGCTGCGGGGCGAGGAGATTGACGCCGCCACCGCGCAAAACGGCTGGTGCGCCGTGCTCGTAGACGGGTTCCCGCTCGGCGGCGGCAAGGTCAGCGGCGGACGCATCAAAAACCACTACCCGAAGGGCCTGCGCAATCTGCAATAAAGCGGGCGGCCCCTCTTGAAAAGAACGATTTGTTGTGCTATAATAATTTACTGGTAATTATCGGCTGCAATGCCGTTGCCTGTGTGAATACAAATTAGGGGGATTTTTCCATGTCCGGACATAGCAAATGGAATAACATCAAGCGTAAAAAGGAAAAGACCGACGGCGCCCGCGCCAAGGTTTTCACTAAGATCGGCCGCGAGATCGCCGTGGCCGTTAAGGAGGGCGGCGGCAACCCCGCTTCCAACTCCAAGCTGGCGGCTCTGATTGCCAAGGCCAAGGCCAACAGCGTGCCCAACGATAACATCCAGCGCATTATCAAGCGCGCCGAGGGCGGCGACAAGACCGAGTATGAGGCAATCACCTATGAGGGTTACGGCCCCGGCGGCATCGCCGTCATGGTCGAGACCCTGACCGACAACCGCAACCGCACCGCGGCCAATATGCGCCATTACTTTGACAAGTTCGGCGGCAACCTGGGCCAGATGGGCTGCGTCGGCTTCATGTTCACCCAGAAGGGCGTCATCGTCGTCGATCTCGAGGACAAGGACCCCGATGAGCTGATGATGGATGCGCTGGACGCCGGTGCCGATGACTTCGATGCAGGCGAGGACGCCGCCGAGGTCACCACCAGCCCCGAGAACTTCACCGCCGTCTGCGAAGCGCTGGAAAAGAAGGGCTACAAGTTCATCTCCGCCGACGTGGCGCAGGTGCCTTCCACCACCACCGCGCTGACCGACCCCGATCAGCTCGTCCAGATGGGCAAGCTGCTGGACGCCCTGGACGACGATGATGATGTCCAGAACGCCTGGCACACCCTCGAGAACGAGGAAGACCTGGATCGCTAAACCACAAGAATGCCAAAAGAGAGTGAAGGGCGACTTTTGCTCTCTTTTTTTGATATTGTAGGGGCGGGCATTGCCCGCCCGCTGTTTCCGGCAGAAGTTGCCTTCCCGAAAGCAGCTTGCATCGGAAGGCTGACGGGCGACCAATGGTCGCCCCTACATTGAGGTTGTAGGGGGTCGGCGTCCCCGACGACCCGCAACGCATGTTTTTAATTGAAAAGGAGCGTTACTATGCCAAAACTCCTTTGCCCGCACTGCCTGCAGCCGCTGGATGGCGGGTACCGCGGCGAGTGCCCCCACTGCGGGCGTTCGCTGGAAAACCGCAACCCCGAGGGCGCGCTGCCTCTGGGCACCCAGCTGGGCGGCAGGTACACGGTGGGCACCTATTTGAGCGCCGACGGTGACGGTCTTGCCTACCGCGGCGTGCTGAACGACGAAAAGAAATTCGTCCTCATCAAGGAATATTTCCCGGTCACACTCTGCAATGGCCGCAGCGCCGACGGTGCGCTGATGCCCAAGGAGGAGAAGGAGGTCCTGTTCAAGACGAGCCGGATGGACTTCAAGGACCTGTACGACGACCTGAAAAACCTGACCCCGGCCACCGGCCTGTCCACGATTCTGGACGTTATGGAGGAAAACAACACGGTCTACGCCGTGGAGGAGAGCGAGAAGGGCATGACCCTGTCGCATTACCTGCACCTGCGCAGCCGCACGCTGACCCCCGCCGAGGCCCGCACGCTGCTGCAGCCCATCATGGAGGGCGTGGCCCTGCTGCACAAGTCGGGGCTGATCCACCGCGGCATCTGCCCGGACAACATTGTGCTGCCCATCGACGGCACGGCCCGCCTGACCGGTTACGGCACGCTGGCGCTGCGCACCGGCGGCAGCGAGCTGAAGAGCCAGCTCTACCCGGGCTACGCCGCGCCGGAGCAGTACTCTGCCGCCGAGTTCAGCGGGCGCTACACCGATGTTTACGCGCTGGCCGCAGTCTGCTACAGGATGGTCACAGGGCAGACGCCCGTCGCCGCGCCCCAGCGCAAGGTGCGGGACAGCCTCGAGTCGGCGCACAGCCTCGAGGCGGGTGTGCCTACATGGTTCTCGCAGGTGCTGGCCTGCGCGCTGCGGCTGGACCCCGCCAAGCGGATGCAGACCGTGCCCGAGCTGATGAGTGCCCTGACCGACCCGAATGTCGCAAACGCGATGTTTGAGAAGGGTGACAACCAGATCAGCACCCGCAAGATCATGGCCGTGTCGCTCGTCGTCATCTTTGTGCTGGTCGTGCTGCTGCTCTGGAGCCTGATCGGCGGCAGCAAGGCTGACAGCACCCCTGCCGCAACGCCGCAGCCGACAGCAGCCGGCACGGCGGGGGAGACCACCGCCGAGACTGTGCCGAACCTGGTCGGCCTGCGCTACACGACTGACATCAAGGGCAACAGCGCCTACGACGACTACCGCATCGTGATGGTGGAGCAGCCGTCCGACACGGTGGCGCAGGGCGTCGTCATCAGCCAAGACCCGCCTGCAGGCACAGAGAAGCTGATGGACGACCAAATCATCCAGATCACGGTCAGCAGCGGCCCGAGCCTTGTGGAGATGCCGGACATCATCGGCTTTACCCAGGCCAATGCCAGCAAAAAGCTGGACGCGCTGGGCATCCAGTACAAGATGGTCATGGTGGATAACGACGGTACGATGGCCGCGGGCTGTGTGGCGAGCACCGACTACAAGGCAGGAACGAAGATAAACACCGAGAATGTGACTGTCATCGTCAGCATCGCCGGGGAGCGGGATGACACGCTGGTGGCGCAGACGGGGAATGCGGCAGAAAGCAATTCGGCTTCCCCTGAGGGGGAAGCTGTCACCGAAGGTGACTGATGAGGGGCAGGTTTTCCGTAATACCCCGCTAACGGGTGACCACAGGAACGCCGCCCCTCATCCGGCCCTGCGGGGCTGCCTTTCAGTCTACGCGCTAAGAGCCGCCTTCGGCGGTTGCGCTCCGACACGCGCCTGCGGGCGCAGCCCCAAGGGGGAAGGCGAAGCAAAACAAAAAAGAGCAGTCTCTTGCGAGACTGCTCTTTTTCAGTGCATTTCAGGCAATGCCGACGCGGCGAGATTAGTCGCTGACGTAGGGCATCAGAGCCATGTAGCGGGCACGCTTGATGGCAACCGTCAGCTCACGCTGATGGAAAGCGCAGGTACCGGTAACACGGCGGGGAATGATCTTGGCGCGCTCGCTCACGTACTTGCGCAGGCGGGGCAGATCCTTGTAATCGATGTGCTCGACGCGGTCAACGCAGAAGGAGCAAACCTTCTTGCGGCCACGATGCATCGGACGAGAAGAACGATCCATAGCCATTGTGGAAACCTCCTTGTTAGAATGATACTTTCGATTTTAGAACGGCAGGTCGCCCTCATCCTCGATCAGTGCAAAGTCGTCATTGCTGCCGGCAGAATAGCTCGGCGCAGGGGCGGCCTGTGCGGCGGGACGGGGAGCGGGGGCTGCCGTGGGTGCGCCGTAACCGGCATCACCCATCGGTGCGGCGTTTGCGGATTTGGGAGCGGCAAAGTTGACGTTGTTGGCCACGATCTCAATCGCGGTGCGGTTGTTGCCGTTCTTGTCCTGATAGCTGCGGCTCTGCAGACGGCCGTCAATGGCAATCAGAGAACCCTTCTGGAAATACTTGCAGACAAACTCTGCCGTGCGGTCCCAGGCGACAACATCCAGCCAGTCAGCCTGACTCTGGCCGTTGGCGTCACGGCGTCCGCGATCACAAGCGATGCGGAACGACGCAACGTTCTTGCCCGTCGTAGTCTGGCGCAGCTGCGGGTCCGCTGCAAGGCGGCCCATGATTGCAACAACATTCAGCATTGGTTTACTCCTTACTCCTCAACAGCAAGAGTCATGCTGCGAAGAACGCCCTCGGTGATCTTGAAAACGCGGTCCAGCTCAGCCGGGAAATCGGGCTCGCTGGTGAAGCTGATCACCGTGTACACACCCTCGGTCTCATCGTTGATGGGGTAAGCAAGACGCTTCTTGCCCCAATCATCAACAGAATCGATCGTACCATTCGCTGCGATCAGGTTCTTGAACTTGTTGATCAGAGCGTTGGAAGCCTCTTCGTCGAGGTTCGCGGTGGTAACCATCATGGTTTCGTACTTAGCCATATTCTGTGCACCTCCTTTTGGACATTAGGCCTTCTCTTTTAACGGAAAAGACAAGGATAACCGTGTGATTTCACACAGCATCTAATTATAACAAGTAAATCCGCGTTTGTCAACGCAAAATTTGCCCTGCACAGCACAAAATTGCGGATTTTTTAAAAAAGCCTGGACATTCCGTAAAAGTGTCCTATTGCTTTTTCTGCCCGCTTTGCTATAATGGGCTTAATACTGTACAAGTCTTGCTTGCATAGCCGGACGCGGTGCTAGTAGGGGCGAGCATTGCTCGCCCGCTGCCCGCTTGCCATGCAGGAAACGATGGGGGAACGCAGGGCAGCGATAAGGCTGCGCGGGCGACCAATGGTCGCCCCTACATGTGTTCCCGCTTTGAAAAAGAGAAATGGAGCATTCGTATGAGAATCGTGGTCGTCGGCCTCGGCAAGGTTGGCCGTGCCCTGACCGCCCAGCTTACGGCGGAAAATAACGACATCGTCGTCATCGACCAAAACCCTGACCTGATCGAGGACATTGTCAATATCTATGACGTGCGCGGTCTGGCCGGCAACGGCGGCTGCTATGACGTGCAGAAGGAGGCGTTTGAGGACGGCGCAGACCTGCTGATCGCCACAACGTCCAGTGATGAGAGCAACATCCTGGCCTGCCTCGTCGCCAAAAAGCTGGGCACGCAGCACACGATTGCGCGTATCCGCAACCCGGAGTATGAGAAGCAGCTGCGCTTTATGCGCGATGACCTTGGTCTGTCGATGTTCGTCAACCCGGAAAAAGCCACGGCGCGTGAGATCGCCCGCGTGCTGCGTTTCCCGTCTGCCATCAAGCGTGAGCAGTTCTGCCGCCAGCGGTTTGAGCTGATCGAGTACCGCCTGACCGACGACAACCCGCTGGTGGGCTTGCAGCTGTCGGACCTGTACCGCAACATCCGGGTCAAAATTCTGATCTGCGCCGTCGCCCGCGGCAGCGAGACGATCATCCCCACGGGTATGTTTACACTGCGGGCCGGGGACAAGATCTACCTGACGGCCTCGGCCCGGGATCTGGAATCCTTCTTCCGCAAGCTGAACCTGTTCAAGGCTAAGGCCAGCAACGTCATGATCGTCGGTGCAAGCCGGATGACCTACTATCTGGTCAAGGAGCTGCAGGACATCCAGAAGCGGGTGACCGTCATCGACAGCGATGCGGCCCGCTGCCAGGAGATGAGCGAGAAGTTCCCCGGCGTGCTGGTCATCCACGGCGACGGTGCGGATGCCGAGCTGCTGAGTGAGGAGCGCATCACCGATATGGACGCCTTTGTGGCGCTGACCGGCCTGGACGAAACAAACATCATTCTGGCGATGTACGCCTCCCAGATAAACTCCTGCAAGGTCGTGGCCAAGATCAACCGCGAGTCCTTCGCCGAGCTGGCCGCTGCCAAGGGGATGGTGGACAGCGTCGTCTCCACGGCGTCGGTCACGTCGGAGTCCATTGCCATGTACGTCCGCGCCATGCAGAACAGCTTTGAGTCGGAGAACATCAAGACGCTGCACCGTCTGGTGGGCGGGCGCGTGGAGGCGCTGGAATTCAACGTTGCGCCGGGTTTGCCGTTCATCGGCGTACCGCTGAAGGATCTGACCCTGCGCAAGGGGCTGCTGGTGGCGGGCATCGTGCGCCGCAATGGCCAGACGGTCATCCCGTCCGGCAACGATGCCCTGCAGGAGGGCGACGATGTCGTCATCGTCACCACCGACACAACGCTGCACTCGCTGCGCGACATTGTAAAGTGAGGGCGCAGCCATGAACTATAAAATGGTAGGGTTTGTGCTGGGGCGCATCTTCCTGATCGAAGCAGCCCTCATGCTCTTTCCCATGGGCTGCGCCGCCATCTACGGCGAGTGGAGCGTTGTGCTTTCCTTCCTGTGGCCGATGCTGATCGTGCTGGCGCTGGGCCTGATAACCAGCCTGCGCACCCCCCAAAACACGAAAATCTACGCCCGCGACGGCCTGGCCATCGTGGCGCTTGTCTGGGTGCTGATGTCGGTTTTCGGCGCACTGCCGTTTGTTATCTCCGGCGAGATACCGTCCTTTGTCGATGCTTTTTTTGAGACGGTCTCGGGCTTTACGACGACAGGCTCGACAATTCTGACCGACGTCGAGGCGCTGAGCCACGGCACGCTGTTCTGGCGCAGCTTTTCCCACTGGATCGGTGGCATGGGCGTGCTGGTCTTTGCCATGGCCGTGCTGCCCATGACCGATGGCCGTGCCATGCACCTGATGCGCGCCGAGGTCCCCGGCCCGACCTGCGGAAAAATTTCCAGCAAATTGAGCGACAGCGCGAAGATTTTGTACGCGATCTACTTCGTGATGACCGTCATCGAGACGATTTTGCTCTGCGCGGGGGGCATGCCGCTGTTTGACGCGCTCATTCATGCGTTCGGCACGGCAGGCACGGGCGGCTTCAGCAACAAGGCGCTGAGCGTCGGCGCGTACAACAGCCCGTATTTTGAGATCGTCATCGGCGTGTTCATGCTGCTGTTCGGCATTAACTTTAACCTGTATTATTTCCTGCTGCTGCGTCATTTCCGTGAGGCGTTCGCCTCCGAGGAGATGCGCGTCTACTTAGGCATCGTCGCATTCTCGACGCTGACGATCACGGCGAACATCGCGAGTATGTACGACAGTGTCGGCACGGCGCTGCGCACGGCGTTCTTCCAGGTGTCGTCCATCGTCACGACCACCGGCTACGCCACGGCGGACTTCAACCTCTGGCCGACCTACTCCCGCATCGTGATCGTGATCCTGACGTTTGTGGGCGCATGCGCGGGCTCGACGGCGGGCGGCTTGAAAGTATCGCGCGTCATCATCCTTTTCAAGGCGGCACGGCAGGACCTGAACAAGATGCTGCACAGCCATGCCGTGACGACGGTCCGCTTTGAGGGCAAACCGCTGGACGAAAAGACGCTGCGCGGTGTGCACAACTATTTTAACATTTATATGCTGCTGCTGACGCTGTCGGTGCTGCTGCTCTCGCTGGACGGGTTCGATCTGGTGACGACGTTTACATCCGTCGCGACCTGCCTGAACAACGTCGGTCCCGGCCTTGAGATGGTCGGCCCGATGGGCAGCTTTGCGGATTTCTCCGCTCCGGCCAAGCTGCTGCTGGCCTTTGACATGCTGGCAGGCCGTCTGGAGCTCTACCCGATGCTGGCCCTTTTTGCCCCGCGCCTCTGGCGCAAGCGCATCAATGCAATGCACGAGGCAAGAGCGAAGTAAGGGGGAGGGCGGGTGTTCTTTCTTTACAAAGAAAGAACCAAAGAAATTCCAAACCAATACAATCATAGAACCGGGCAGCTGCCATCTTTACGGCAGCTGCCCGGTTTTGGTTTATGTATGGACGTTTCGGGGGTAGAGTGTAGGGCGGCCAGCCCTCTGGCCGCCGCAAGGGGCGTACTGCCTTGCGGTGCCAATCTGTTTTTAAAGGGGGCTATAGGCGGGAAAA
>OKUV01000461.1_pt1 | contig 17286 bp, 16 predicted proteins | sample 1606661 | NCBI WGS metagenome assembly OKUV01 (sample SAMEA3882521, study PRJEB24775) | human gut metagenome | biome: human-associated habitat; feature: intestine environment; material: feces | place: Netherlands | collected 2009/2010
TATATGCTATATATGAGAGCAGAAGTGAACGATACGGATGAAAGCGAAAAATAAGCATAAGGAGACGACATATGGGCAAATCCGGAATGAACGAAATCGAAGAAGATACAGCAAAAGAGACTGGGATGCAAGAACAGGGCAGGAAGAACAAACACAAAAGGAATAAAGATAAAGGACAGAAGCTTTCTGCCCGCGATGTAACAAAGCTTCTGAAGTGGGTGATCATCTTAGCGGTCGTAGTTATTCTGGTTGTGGTTGGCTATAAGCTTGCAAAGCAGCTTGGATGGTTCGGGTTGAAACCGAAGGTAGAGACGACGATCCTTACAAGCAGCCAGCTAGAACAGGTGTTGCAGATAGATGATTTATCAGTCTGTGAGATTACCTACAACGGTGTGGCAGAGGTGCCGCAGAAGAATCATCCGACGAAGGTTGCCTACTATGTCTCTTATGAGGCCGAAGTGAAGGCAAGTATCAACATGGCAGATATTGATGTTCAGATCGATGACAATGTCGGAGAAGGGCAGGCGAAGAAAATCATTGTGACGCTGCCGCAGTTGCAGGTCAAGCAGATTGATGTCGATATGGCTTCGCTTGACTATATGTTTGTCAAGAAGAGTGCGAACACGGCAGATGTATCCGAGGAAGCGTATGCGGCATGTATCGCAGATGCAGGTTCTGAATGCCGGGGAAATGAAGTGTTCTTACAGATGGCGAAAGAAAATTGTGAGAATACAGTCAAGGCACTGCTCATGCCGATCATAGAGAATCAGGATGAGTCGTATGAACTGGTGATTCAGTAGGGGACGAAGGAGGAGAAACAAATGAAGAAATTAAAAAAATTCGTAGTCCTTTGTCTTGCAGTTATTATGCTGTTCACTGCATGTGGAAAAAAAGGTGAAGAAGTAACGAAAGAATTGAGCATTACGCAGATGCAGACAATCTGTGAGCTGGCAACACTCAAATGTTATTATCATAATGTGGCAAAGCTGACGAAGGAAAAGGAAGTTCTGTGGTGGGATACATCGGCAGAGCTTTGGATCGAGTATTCCGGCATCGTAAAGCTCGGTGTGGACATTGCGAATCTGGATATGCAGGTAGATGGCGATCAGGTAACGATCACGATGCCAAAGGCAGAGGTGCTTAGCTGTCAGGTGGATCAGACGTCGTTAAATGAAGACTCCTATTACACAACCCGTGAAGGACTTGGCGCAGAGAAGATCAATGCGGACGATCAGACGGAAGCAATCAAGACTGCACAGGAAAATATGCTGGAGAATGTCCAGTCGGATGAATCCCTGTTGCAGCAGGCGCAGCAGCGGGCACAGGAGCTGTTAGAGCAGTATGTGAAGAACGTCGGTGATGCGATGGGCAAAACGTATGAAGTGAGTTTTGTGATTGCGGACGAAGCCGGAACTAATACAGTAAGTACAGATGAAAGTGATAATTGATAGGAATGAAAAAGAGCCGTTGCGATTGCAACGGCTCAAGTTCTTTGAGGGGAGGGAGTTTCGATTTATGTTAATCCTCGTCCTCGACCTCTCTACGCAGATAAATTAGTTTTCGGAATGCTGGTACGATCTGTGCAGCAACGACTGCTTTCACAAGATCAAGTGCAATAAAAGGAAGAAAACCGGCTACAAAAGCAGCCTTGATACTGCAACCTGATGCGATCATGATCCAGAGAGAACCGACTGCATCAACGAGAACAGCGGATAACATAGCGACAATAGTATAACGGATACGATTGTACTTCTTTCCGCGAAAGATCGGAATCAAAATGGCGATGAAGATAAAGGCGAAGGAAAAACCGCCATATGTGCCAAATAAATATCCCGGACCTGCCTGTCCACCAACGAATACCGGAACACCGACCAGTCCGAGTAACATCCAGATCAGTCCGATGAAGAAGGATTCTGCAAGTGGAAATACAAGTGCAATCAGGGTGATTACAAAATTCAAAAGAGTGATGTGTGTTCCGTTTGGCAGCGGGATGCTGATATAAGCGGATACACACAGGATGGCTGCGAAAAGTGCCATCATGACAATTGAGTAGGTTGAAAATTTGCTTTTTGTTTTTGTGTCCATTTCTTTTTCTCCATAGTTTCTGTTATAATAGCCATGCTATTGTTGAATTCATAGCAGGTACATGATGTAGAATAGCAGATGAAAATAAGAATGTCAACCTAAAATAGAGAGAAAAGTTGACATTGCAAACTTTGGGAAATATAATAGGAAACATTGAGTGAGAAAATGAAGAACAAATTTGAAAAAACATTTGAACAACTCGCCGATTTCCACACGCTTGCCGGGTACGATGGCTGGATGATTGGGGCGTGTGTGTATGCGCAGCGGGAAGCGGCAGGAGAACGCGTATCAGGCACAGAATTTGGCTGTGGGAATGATCTGACAGTAGTTCAAAATCAGAAAATCAAAATTCAAAATTCCTGCAAGTCCGAGATTGTGAAGGAAACTGCAAGCTTTGCGGTTATGCGGAATCAGATGGAAGAGGATGGAATCGTGTATCAACTGGAGTTGCATGTAGTGAAACCGGAGGTGCAGGGGGCAGTTACTAGCAAACAAGCAGGTATGGAAAAAAATATGGCCATGAATGTCGAGAAATCAAAGCTGGAAGAACAGCGGATGAATCTACACCATTCGGTCGGAACGGAAGAAAACGCGGACACAGGCGGGGAAAAAACGTTTTCATTTACGCATTCCGATATCCTTCGATTTGTGGATGCCGTAGGCGATACGAATTCGATTCACCGGACGGCGCATGCGGTTGTGCCGGGGCTTTTGATGGTGGAGAGGATGCTTGATATGTGGATGAAAAAACAGCCGGAAACGGAAACTGATGTAGAGTTGCAGGCGGGAATTAAGAACGAGACGCAGGCAGGAGTGCAGACGGAAACCGAAAATGAGATGCAGACAGACATGAAGAATAGCAGGGAATTTATTTGCAGATTCCGTTTTGAAAAACCCGTATTTGTGGATGAGAAGCTGCAGATCCAGGCAAGAACCGAACGCGGAAAGCAGATCTATGAATGTAAACGAGAGGATAGGGAAATCGTATGGAACATGCGTATATTATAGACGGACGCCGCAGCTATATCGGTGTCGAAAATGGAATGTATAAACATCTGCCAGCCGAGGTGCTTGCGGCGGAGGTACTCTGTGCGCTTGTACCGGAAGATGTACGTCAGACTGTCGATGAGGTGATCGTCGGAAATGGAGTTGGAGCCAGTGGAAATATTGGCAGACTGGCAACGCTTACGGCACATTTCCCACAGGCGGTTCCCGCGTACACAGTGGATATGCAGTGTGGATCGGGATTGGAAGCACTGACGATTGCCGCGGCGAAGATCCGAAGTGGACAGGCAGATCTGATTGTGGCAGGTGGCGTGGATAGTTCGTCAACGGCACCGCGACGTGCGTATAACCGGAATCATCCGGACTATGAACGCTATGGAGGCGAGGAATCCTTTTATTCCGTCGCAAAATTTGCACCGGGCGAGCATGATCCGTATGCGATGATCCGCGGCGCAGAGCGTGTGGCACTGGATGTGCAGATGACCAGACAGGAATTAAATAAATGGGTATTACGTTCACATTCTCTCGCAAAACAGGCAAGAGAAGCTGGCGTGCTAGAACCATATCTGGTCGGCGTGCAGGGGGCAACTGCAGACGCGGGTATCAGGGATCGCATAAGTGAACGATTCTTAGATAAGCTACCACCGCTTTTGCCGGACGGAGCGATACTAACAGCCGGAAATACATGCTTGATGCATGATGGTGCGGCATTTTTGATGGTGGCATCGGAGCGGTATGTAAAGGAGCATAATCTGACACCGCTTGCGGAAATCGTTGATTCCGTAACGGTTGGCGGGAACCCGGACAAAAGCCCGGAGACAGCAATACTTGCCATTCAGAAATTACTTGCCAAGACGAAACATACGGCGGAAGATATCGCGGTATTTGAATGTAATGAGGCATTTGCAGTAATTGATGAGCTTTTTGCGCGTGCCTATCCGGAAGCAGTTGACCATTACAACCGGTATGGTGGGGCGCTCGCATATGGACATCCATATGGCGCCTCAGGAGGCATCATTACGATACATGCATGCCGGGCGCTGCAGGAGACACCGGGCTATGCAGTATGCAGCATTGCGGCAGCCGGCGGCATCGGACATGCGCTGTTGCTGCGGGCGGGAGGAATGTAACATGCAGTATATTGATTATCTGACAAAACAACCATCGGACAAAGACGCAATCATCATCAATGGTGATCGCTATACATACGGAAAGCTCTATGTGCTTGTGCAGGATGCACGCGCGCGCCTTCCGCAGGTTGCAGAAAAACATCTGTATCCGATTCGGGAGACCGGAATCCTGAAACAGTTGATCTTATTTCTGGCGTGTGCGGGAACAAATCAGGTACCAGTTATCGTGCCGGCGGACAGCAAACTTGAAGTAACAGATCCGCTGTTTGATACGCCCGTGCCGGAGCGCGCGGTAATGGCAGTGATGACATCCGGAACAACCGGGATTCCGAAGATTTTATTCCGAAGCTTTGAAAGTTGGGCGGATTTCTTCGCGATACAGAATGCGGTGTTTGGCGTGGATGCGGACAGCCGGCTGTTCGTACAGGGAAGCCTTGCATTTACCGGGAATCTGAATCTCTATATGGGACAGCTTGCGGCAGGCGGCACGCTGATTGCGGAGGATGTATTCCTGCCGGGCAAATGGGAGCAGGTGATGGCGCGCGAAAGGGCGAACGGTATTTACCTGATTCCGTCCAAGTTACTTATGCTGCCTCGCGTATTTAAGGGTGTAAATGCGAATATCCGCACGATCATTTCGGGCTCGCAGAGCCTTGGGCGAAAGGATGCGGAAGTGTTGAAGAAGATATTTCCGAATACGGAGATTACATTATATTACGGTGCGAGCGAGCTGAATTATATCACGTATGTGAAGTCCGCGGACATGACGGAAGAGCGGAACCTGATCGGCAAACCATTTCCGGGAGTGCGGGTGTTCATACAGGATGATGAAATGTACGTGGACAATGCATTTCACGTGGAGAATATTACCGTGCCGTATTCGCTGAAGGATAGCGGGCGGATGGATTTGCAGGGGAATTTCTATTTCCTTGGACGGACGGATGATATCGTTGGCGTGCGTGGACGCAAGGTGTCGATGATGAAGATTGAAAATGCGTTGGAGGAAGTCGCCGGTATCACAGAGGCGGCGGTCGTTCTGCTTCCGAAGGAAAAGGATGCGGACATGCCGGCGGAGATCGTGAGTGCATTTGTGACGGTGGAAGGCACGGACGTGCCAGAGAATCTGCGGCAGCAGTTGAAGGAAAAGTTGGCGGATTTTGAGATTCCGAAGCGTGTGATTGTTCTGGAGGCGTTCCCGAAGAACACAAGTGGGAAAGTGGATAAAGCGCGGTTAAAGAAGATGTGGATAGAGCAAGAGCCACAATAAATTTATTTCACAGTATGGAGGACCGGACGGTGATACGGGCAGAACAAGTAAGATTTCAATATAAAAAGCGCGACGTTGATGGAAACGTGATTGCGACGGAAGAAATCTTAAAGGGTGTAGATCTTACAATTAAAAAGGGCGAATTCATTGCGCTGCTTGGCAGAAATGGTTCCGGCAAGACGACGTTCTCGAAGCAGTTAAATGCAATCCTTCGACCGTCGGAAGGTACGGTGACGGTAGACGAGATGGGAACCAGGGATGCGGAGAAGCTGTACGAGATTCGCCAGCACGTCGGTATGGTGTTCCAGAATCCAGACAATCAGATGGTGGCAGCAAATGTGGAAGAAGAGGTTGCATTCGGCCCGGAGAATCTGGGTATGGAGTCAGATACCATCGTGGCACGTGTGAAGCAGGCACTCGAACAGGTGCGGATGTGGAAGCGGAGAAAGACGGCTCCGAATCATCTGTCGGGCGGACAGAAACAGCGGATTGCGATTGCAGGAATTCTTGCGATGCACCCGGATTATATTGTCTTAGATGAACCGACTGCGATGCTTGATCCGAAAGGACGGAAAGAAGTGATGGAAGCGTTACAGCGGTTGAATCAGGAACAGGAAATGACTGTGATTCTGATTACCCACGATATGGAAGAGGCGGCACTTGCGAGCCGGGTGATTCTGCTTGCGGACGGACAGATGCGATTTGATGGAAGGCCAGAGAAATTCTTCGGAGCGGATGCATTGCTTGCGGAGATGGGGATGGAGGCACCGCTTTCTTATCGTGTGAGGAAATTAATAGATAGTGATGTGTTCGAGAAAAAGATTGGAGATGCGAGAGTAGAGGAGGCTACGATTGACAAAAGGGAAAAAGTAGCAGAATATGATAAAACTGGAAGAGAATGGGAAGCAAGCTCTGAGCTGGTAGATAAGAAAAAAAACAAAAAGGCTGAAGCAGAGACAGATGAAAAAAATCAAGATCTCCTCTCCCTGCAACATGTTAGCTATATTTACAGCCCGGGAACAGCGTACGAGAAGGTTGCTTTAGACGACGTGAATCTGTCGCTTGGCAAGGGGGAGATTGTTGGACTTGCCGGACATACCGGTTCTGGTAAATCCACCATGATCCAGCTTTTGAACGGGCTTTTGAAACCGACTGGCGGAACGGTTACATTTGAGGGAAAGGATATTCATGCAAAGGGATATTCTGGGAATTATCTGCGCAGTAAGGTTGGCATGGTGTTCCAAAATCCTGACGATCAGCTGATTGGTAGTGTAGTGGAAGAGGATGTCGCTTTTGGTGCGGAGAATATTAGCGTGCCGCACAAGGAACTGGTGAAGCGGGTGGAGGATGCACTTGCACAGGTAGGGCTTGCGGCATCCATGCGCATCGAAGAGCTATCCGGAGGTGGAAAACAGAAGGTTGCGATTGCAGGCGTGCTTGCAATGAAGCCGCGGTATATCGTGCTTGATGAGGCAACCAGTATGCTCGATCCAAAATCCAGGCGGGATGTGCTGCAGCTGATGAAAGAGCTGCAGAAGCAGGGAATCACGATTATTCTCATTACACATCTGATGGAGGAACTTCTGCTGGCAGATTGGATTTACGTGATGCATCAGGGAAGGCTTGCTATGAAGGGCAGCCGGGAAGCGCTTTTCTCGCAACCGGAGAGGCTGCGTGAGTTTGGATTGGAACTGCCGATGACCGTGCTGCTTGCACATGCTCTTGCGGAGCGTGGGTGCGTGCGGACGAAGGATTTATTTTCCGTGGAAGCGATTGCGGAACGCATATACAAGGAACATCCGTATGCATTTCTGAAGGAAAAGACAATGGAGCCTGCATCCGTGGATAAGAAAGCGAAAGTGTTGTCGCAGGCGATTGTATTTCAACATGTGAACCTATCATATGGAAAGAAATCGATTTTGAATGATGTATGTTGTTCTATTGAGAAGGGCAGCTATACGGCAATCATTGGACCTTCGGGGGCTGGAAAATCGACGCTTTTGCAGATGATTCCGGCGCTCATTTCACCGACGGATGGAAGCATTTATGTGGATGGAATGGAAGTGACGGATACTTCTGCGGATATTGCAGCATTGCGTAAGAAAATCGGGTTCATCTTCCAATATCCAGAGCAGCAGTTGTTTGCGAAAAATGTTTATGAGGATGTAGTATTTGGACCGCGGAATGTCGGCATCAGCGAGGTTGAAGCGGAGAAACGTGCGTATGAGGCGATTCAGTTTGTCGGGTTGCCGCAGGATGTCTATGATCTGCCGATGGATAAGCTGTCGGGTGGGCAGAAGCGGCGTGTTGCATTGGCGGGCGTGATTGCAATGCAACCGGATTACCTGATCTTAGATGAACCGTTGGCAGGGCTTGATCCGGTTGGAAAGAAAAAGATGCTGCAGATCCTGCGTGCGTTACACCGGGATGCGGGAATTACAGTGGTTGTAGTCAGTCACGATGCAGACGCAGTTGTGGAGGACGCGGAGCAGGTGCTCTATCTGAAGGATGGAAGAATCGTGGAGCAGGGGGCGCCTGCGGATATATTCTACCGGTTATGGCTGCGGGAGATGGAACATGTGACGCGGGATGATCCCTCGGGGCTGACGGGCGGACAGACGTTAGAGAAAAACGCAGGACAGCCGGCTGCCGGTCAGACAGGGGACGAAAACGCAGGACAGTTGGTTTCCGGGCAGACAGGAGACAGAAGCACCCGGAAGTCAGCCGGAGAAGTACTCTCCGAAGCACTCTGTGAGCTTCCGGTCTGCATGCAGCTACTCATCCGCCTGCGTATGATGGGGCTTCCGGTATCGTGTAAGCATACACTGCCTGCGGAGACGGTGCAGGCAATCGCGGATGCGGTTGGAAGATGATTTCGTAATGTCTAAAAAGAGGTAGGAACATGATGAAGGACATCACATGGGGACAGTATCACAGCGTGGATTCGATGATCCACCGGCTGGATCCCCGTGTCAAAATTCGATTTACAATTATATATATTATCCTGCTGTTGCTGGATCGGAATCTGCCGTTGTTTCTGTTTCTTACGACAGTATTTGCCGGTGTGTGGGCGTGCAGCCGGGTGCCGATGCGCAAGATGATACGCGGAACGAAGGGCGTGTTCATTTTCATCTTAATTTGCAGTATATTAAATGCATTTACCATGCATGGAACGACGCTGGTAAAGCTTGGTGTGCTTGCGATTACGAAGGAAGGTTTAATGAAAGCGGGATTCGTGTTCTGGCGGATGTTGCTTTTGATTCTGATGTCAAGCCTGCTGATGTATACAACGACACCGACGCGGCTCACGGATGGCATGGAGAAGTGTATGCATCTAAGTGGCGGCGTGGCAATGGGAATCACGATCGCGCTCCGGTTTGTGCCGATATTATTTGGAGAGTTAGACCGGATCATGAAAGCGCAGATGGCGCGTGGTGCGGACTTTAAGAAGGGCAATCCGGTCGTGCGCTTAAAGAAGCTGCGGACGGTGATATTGCCACTGTTCCAGAATGCGATTTTGCGTGCCGGACATCTAGGCGATGCGATGGATAGCCGTTGTTATACGGGCGGCATAGGACGGACGAAGCTGCATCCACTCGTGTATGAGAGACGCGATGTGGTCGCGTATGTGTGCATGCTGGCGATGGTTATTGCGTCGGTGGTGTTGATTGTGAAGTTCTAAAACGTAGGATAGATAAGTAGATGATAGTTACTGAATGATATATAGTGGTGAGATAGAATAGTGTATTTCACAATATAAGAGAAAGGAGATTCGCTCCATGAAACGAATCAAATTAACCGTTGCGTATGACGGGACAAATTATTGTGGCTGGCAGATTCAGGACAATGGAATTACAATCGAGGAAGTCCTGAACCGGGAACTGTCGAAGCTGTTGCAGGAGGATATCAAGATCATTGGCGCAAGCCGGACAGATTCCGGGGTGCATGCGCTTGGAAATGTGGCAGTCTTTGATACGGAGACACGGATTCCGCCGGAGAAGATCAGCTTCGCGTTAAACCAGCGGTTGCCGGACGATATTCGGATTCAGGAATCGTGTCAGGTGGCGGACGATTTTCACCCGCGGTTCTGCGATACGATCAAGACATATGAGTATCGCATCTGGAATGACAAGTTCCCGAATCCGCTTGTGCGGCTTTACTCGAAATTTTGTTATTTCCATGTCGATGTAGCGAAGATGGAGCAGGCAGCAGCGTATCTCGTCGGAGAACATGATTTCAAATCATTTTGCACGCCGCGGACACAGGTGGAGTCAACGGTGCGCACGGTCACAGAGATTTCCTTCCGCACAGAGGGCAAGATGATCATTATGACGATCCGCGGAACCGGTTTCCTATATAATATGGTGCGGATCATTATGGGTACATTGCTTAAATGCGGGATGAACATGTATCCGCCGGAGCATGTGAAGGAGATTCTCGATGCGAAGGACCGCGCGGCAGCAGGTCCGAAAGCGGAAGCGTGTGGACTGCAGTTGGTTGGAATTGAATATTTGTAGAAAATTTACGCATTTCTTGAAAAAAACGTTGACACACGCGGACACGTATAATATAATACCTAAATGTGACAAAAGACAGGTGAAGTGCGTCCCAATAGCCCCGGGATTCATGGAATACTCTTTTGAAGCAATGTACAGTACGCATTCGGCACTGTGCGGACAGGCTGTTTCGGACATTTCGGCTTGAAAGCATGGGTATGATGCAGGACAATTCGAATAATTTTAAGGAGGAACACCACAATGAAGAGCTTTATGGCAAGCCCATCAAACATTGAAAGAAAGTGGTATGTAGTAGATGCTACAGGACATACATTAGGTCGTTTATCATCAGAGATCGCAAGCATTTTAAGAGGAAAGAACAAGCCGACATTTACACCACACATCGATACAGGTGACTATATCGTAGTTGTAAATGCTGATAAGATCAAAGTAACAGGTAAGAAGATGGATCAGAAGGTTTACTATCACCATTCTGATTACGTTGGCGGTATGAAAGAGCAGACTCTCAAAGAGAAGATGGCTAAGAAGCCAGAGGATGTTATCTACCTTGCAGTTAAGGGCATGCTTCCAAAGGGACCTCTCGGAAGACAGATGATCAAGAAGCTTTATGTTTACGCTGGACCAGAGCACAAGCAGCAGGCTCAGAAGCCAGAAGTATTAGAGATTAAGTATTAATAAGGGAGGAAACGTTCGTGGCTAAGAATAGTAATAGATTTTACGGAACAGGTAGAAGAAAAAGCAGTATCGCAAGAGTTTACCTTGTACCAGGAACTGGTAAGGTAACTATTAATAAGAAAGACATGGATGAGTATTTCGGTCTTGATACATTGAAGCTCATCGTTAAGCAGCCATTTGCAGCAACAGGTACAGAAGGAAAGTTCGATGTACTTGTAAATGTTAAGGGTGGCGGATTTACAGGTCAGGCTGGTGCTATCAGACATGGTATCTCCAGAGCACTCCTCGAGGCAGACGCTGAGTACAGACCAGCACTCAAGAAGGCAGGATACCTTACAAGAGATCCTCGTATGAAGGAAAGAAAGAAGTACGGCTTGAAAGCAGCTCGTCGTGCACCGCAGTTTTCAAAGAGATAGGATTATCTGCGAATTGCAGGTGTGGAAAAGAGTCCGCAAGTTTACTTGCAGGACTCTTTTTTCATGCCTGCAAATTCATAGGAATCTAGCAGATGACCGACTCGAAGCGGAGCGAAGAGGAGGTTCATGTGCTAGATTCGCAGATAATCCGTATAGATAGAGCGAAGCGAAGGGGAGGATCTCATCAATCCATCTTGCAAATGAGGAGAGACACAAGTAACTGCCATGAAAACCTCAAATATTTGATAGAACCCATTTGGAAAATCGAGTATAATAAATAGAAAATACATGTAGCATGCAGAAGCGCGTGCATATCAAAAGCGATGGCGCGTGGTGACATATTACATAGAAAAGGGGGAGGGGAGATTTTATATCTTCCGAAAATGTATGGGAACTATCAAAAATACAAAAGGAAAACGATTAAATATCTTATGGGTGATTATCCTGATCGGCAGCGTTCCGCTGCTCACGGCAATTCTGATTCTGACAATTTATTCTACAAGAAAAATGGAACAGGAACTTGAAGACAGTACATATGCAAGACTAAAGGCATGTGCGGTTTCGGTAGAGAAATACTTTGAGTGGGATGTCCGCGAAGACATCTTATGCAGGGACGATGTCAGCTACGAGTTTATCGATTCATTGAAAAAGGACAATATCGAGCTTACATTTTTTGAAGGAGATGAACGATACATCACTTCGGTTGTTGATGAGAATGGAAACCGTCCGGAGGGAACAAAGGCAGATGCTGCAATCTGGAAAACTGTCCAGGCGGGCAAGGATTACCACGCAGATGGTGTACAGATTGCAGGTGCAGATTACTATGTATACTACACACCGGTGTATTCCGATGCCGGTGATGTGATAGGCATTCTATACCTGGGTGCCCTGATTCTCCTTGCGTTGAAGATCCGGAAGTCACTGGCGAAGACAACAGCACATATTGAACGGATTGCGAACGGAAGTATTTCAGAAGACGTGGAAGGCTCTTCGGCAATTGCGGAGATTGACACGTTGATTGATTCCTCAAAGATACTTAAGGAAAAACTGAATAATATTGTAACAAGTGTAAATGATCATGTTGTGAATCTGCAGCAGGATACATCTTCCCTGAATGAGCGCGCTGATTTCAGTAATGAGGGTGCCGGACAGATCAGTCAGGCGATGGAGGAATTGTCTGTGACCGCGGTGACACTGGCAGATAATGTGCAGGATGTCAATGCGAAGTCCATCGAGATGGGAAATGCAATCACGGATATCGATAATGATGTGCAGGTATTAAGTGCAAATTCTGAGCAGATGGGCAAGGCGAACAGCACAGCAACCAAGTCCATGGAGACTGTACTGGACAGCTCAAACCAGTCGGCAGAGATTATTGAGCGGATCACAAATCAGATTGAAGAGACAAACCAGGCGATTCTGTCAATCAATGAGGCAGTCAACCTGATTATGGATATTACCGGACAGACAAGTCTGCTTGCGTTAAATGCATCAATCGAAGCAGCACGTGCCGGACAGTCGGGAAGCGGATTTGCGGTTGTGGCAAGTGAGATCAAGAAGCTGGCAGAGCAGAGTGCCGAGGGTGTGGATACGATCAAACAGGTGGCTGATAATATCTTTGCGAAATCAAATGAGTGTGTGAGTATGGTACATGATGTACAGACATTGCTCAGAAAAGAGCAGGATGATATCTCTGCAACATGCAGCAGCTTTGCAACACTCAGCAAGACGATTAGTGACAATATTGTGGCAGTAACGCGGATCAGCGAGAAGTCAAAGCAGCTTGATGGTATCAAGCAGTCCATCATAGCCAATATTACTGACCTCAGTGCGATTTCCGAAGAAAATGCGGCAAGTAACGAGGAAGTATCTGCGAATGTGACAAGTATTGCCGAAGCAATCGACCAGATGAACACGGCAACCGGACATGTCAGCAAGGTGTCGGATGAACTGGCAGAAATGATGAAGTATTTTGAATAAGAATATCAGAAGGATGAAGTATGAGTGTATTTTATTTCATTAAAACAGGATTTTTCCTTCTGGTAATGTTATTTGCTATTATTATTACAATATGGATGATCCGATCACGCAAACAAAGAGAACGTGATGGATCGGTTGATCCCATTATGGATATGGTAAATCAAATGGGAGGGATTGGTTCTGAATTTGACAAAATGGTGTTGGATGTGAATCCAAAATACCGGTTGAAAAAAGATCCGCAGAGAATATACTGGATACTATTATTTGAGATTTTATCGTTTCTGGTAGTTATAGTCAGTATGATAAGAAAAATGATGGAACTTGGATATATTCCAGATATACATGGTAAATCAGAATGGGTATTTATTGAGGCAACGATTTTGTTGTTAGGCGGGATTGCATTGCTGCAATTCCGGAAAATAAAGAGGAAAATTCGAATTCGTGAGAACAATATGGAGGATATGCAGATAGAAGGGACGGTTGTCGATGTAGTGAATGGTTATGCTACAGCGATGCATGGCTATGGAAGGCTGATTGTTGAGTATTATGATCCATATGAGCTATGTAAGAAAAGAATTGTGTTAGGACAGGATTTTAAGGTAAAAAAATACCCAATTGGAAAAAAATATACACTTTCATATTCCAGATCCATGCATGAGGCATACGATTTATGTAATAATCGTTTAGAAGGGCGAAAGGACATATATTTTACGTTTATAGGTATAATAATGTGTTTGCTGGCTGTATTGTGTATCTTATTAGCGTTAATTTTAATATGATAAAATAGTTGAACGGATATTTGAGAACCTGAATTTTCAGGTTCTCTTTTTTATGTTCAAGATTAAAATACTACTTGACATATAATACTATGCGGCGTATAGTATGTGACATAAGGAGGTATACATATGGATATTCAATTAAAACGAGGCATGTTGGATGTATGCGTGCTGGCGGCAATCAAAGATGAAGATTCCTATGGATATCAGATCATCAAAGATATGAAACCGTATGTGACAATTTCGGAGTCGACGCTGTATCCGATTTTACGACGCTTAGAAGCAAATGCGTATCTGACGGTACAATCGGTGGAGCATAACGGACGACTTCGGAAATATTATCATATTACAGACGCAGGACGGGCGCGAATCGATGAGTTTCAGGAGGAATGGAAGGAACTGGAATCCATCTATCGGTTTATCGTTCGGGAAGAACCTATGAAGGAGGCACAAGACCATGAATAAACAGGAATATTTGTCGGCAATCCGGGTGCGGATTCCGAAGATGCCGACGGAAGATATGGAGCGGTTCATCGCTTATTACAGTGAGATGATCGATGACCGGATGGAAGATGGCATGACGGAGGAAGAGGCGGTTGCCACGATGGATACACCGGATGAAGCCGTGGATCAGATTCTGGAAGATACGCCACTTAGCAAAATCGTTAAGCAGAAGATCAAACCGACGCATCGCCTGCGTGCATGGGAGATTGTTCTGATTGTACTTGGTTCTCCGGTTTGGGTGCCGCTTTTACTTACAGCAGGAATACTGGTATTAAGTATGTTAGTTGTTGTATTTTCACTATTGATTACATTTTATGCAGTGGTCATATCAGCAGCAGTCGCGGGAATTGCGGGAGTTTTAGCTGTGGTTCCATTCCTGATGATTAGCAATGTTCCGGCAGCGGTATTTATGCTCGGGTGCGGATTCGCAGGTGTCGGACTTACTATTCTGTTCTTTGTCGCAGTGAAGCCGGTAACGGTGGGATTCTGGATTCTGTGTAAGGCAGCTGTGAGCGGCATCAAAAGAAAGTTCGTAAAGGAGGGCTAAGATATGAGCAAAACTAAAAAAGCGGTCATCATTGGTTCCGTGCTAGTCGGTATCGGTGTGATTATAGGATTTATCGGAATTGCAATAGGTGGATTTAAGTTTCCGAATGGAGCGGTCGATCTGACTACGATGAAAGCACTTCATACCGAGAAGAAAACCGTGCAGATTGCGGATGCATTTGATAAAATAGAGATAGCCGGGGCAGGCAGCATGGATATCGAGATCTGCAAATCAAAGACCGGTAAGAATTATGTGGAATATTATGATACGGATGATTGGACGAGCCATGTGGATGTGAAGGACCATGTGCTGAAATTCACAACGGACGACAAGGGCACACATAAGGCGGTTGTGTCACTGGGATTCGGAAAAGATACGGCGGCGCGGTTGTATCTGGCAGATGCGGAATATAAAGAAATCGCTGTAACAACCTTGAGCGGATATGTTACAATTCAGGATGTGAATGCAGGAACTGTAAATGTGTCTGCATCCAGTGGAGATCTATATATGAAGAATATAAATGCCCCGGATTCCATTATGGCAACATCTTCTTCCGGAGATATAGATCTGGCAGATGTGACAGCAAAGCAGATGGAACTTGAAGCAAGCAGCGGAGACATAGATCTGGAACGTTGTGATGCCGAAGGATTCGATATCACAACGTCGAGCGGCGATGTCGATATGGAGATTACAGCGGGACGCACATATCGGTTTGAGACGAAAACCAATAGCGGAGATGTGGATGTTCCGGATGGAGATGCGGATTCCGGTTACCTGTGCAAGATTGTAACATCGAGTGGAGATGTGGATGTGAAGCAGAAGTAGAGGTATATATGTTAGATATCATTATAGTGGAGAATAATCATGAAATCGGCGAGCTGCTTTCGGATTTTCTGCGGAAAGAAAATTATATTGTGAGCGTTGCGAAGGATGGCGAGGCTGCATTGGAGCTTTTTGAACGATACGGAGCGAAGCTTGTAATCTTAGATCTGATGCTGCCGGGGATGGATGGCTTTGCAGTCTGCTCCAAGATTCGAGAGACGTCCAATGCACATATTCTGATCGTGAGTGCCAAGACAGAAAAGAACGACAAATTAAAAGGCTTGAATCTGGGTGCCGATGATTACATTGAAAAGCCTTACGATATGGATATCCTGCTTGCGAAGATTCATGGTATCTTCAAACGCAAATACGCACAGGAGGAATTGATCTCCGGAACGATCCGTCTGAATACGGCGACACAGACGATTTATGTCGCAGATCAAAAGGTTGATTCTACAGCGAAGGAATTTGAGCTATTAAAATTGCTGATGGAAAATAAAGGCGTGACACTGAAAAAGGAATATTTGTTCCGCACGATCTGGGGCAGCGACAGTGAATCGGAGATGCAGACACTGACAGTACATATTAAGTGGCTCAGACAGAAAATAGAGAAAGATCCAAAACATCCGGAGCACATTATCACGGAGTGGGGAACGGGGTATCGGTTTGAATAAATATCGTAGATTTGTAATAATTTTCTTATTGTTGGAAATCTGCCTGATAGGAATTTGCAATCTTTTTGTGGTACAAGCTCTGAAATCCAAGGATGAATATTCGTACCGGGTGGATGTGGCACGATGTGTACAGGAGCTGGAAACAGGAACTCCTTTGGAACAGATTAAGTTGTCAGACTATCCGACACTTACACGGGTAAGCATTTTTGATGCGCAAGAAGTGTGCAACGAAGAGTACCGTGTGGAGGAAGTGCAGGGCAAGCAGTATCGGTTTTGTTACAGACGCACGGTGCAGTACGGAAGTATATGGAAACTGGATCTGGTGCTGGGCGCATTGTGGATCTGTACGGCGGTATTTCTGATACTGCTTGGAAGAAAACTGGTTCGTCCGTTTGCGTCGATGGAAGGACTTACAACAGAACTTGCAAAAGGGAATCTGTCTGTACCAATCAAGGCAGAAAAAAGCCGTTTCTTCGGAAAATTTCTGTGGAGTCTGGATATGTTGCGGGAAAAACTGGAGGCGGACAAGTTAAGAAGACTGGAGCTAGAGAAAGAGAAGAAGACACTCTTATTGTCGTTGTCGCATGATATACGCACACCGCTTTCGGCGATTGAATTATACACGCAGGCACTGGAGGAAAATCTGTATGAAAATGAAGAAAAAAGGCAGCAGGCGATTGGCGGGATTCGCAAAAACACAGAGACAATTAAGAAATATGTAGGTGAGATCTCGAAAGCGGCACGGGAAGATTTTCTGAAGCTGGACGTGCATCAGGGAGAGTTTTATCTGTCGCAGATGATGCAGGCGTTGAAACTTTATTACAAAGAAAAATTCGCGGATTTACATACAGACTTTCAGATGGAGTCCTTTGCAGATTGTCTGTTATA
>OKUV01000473.1_pt1 | contig 16948 bp, 8 predicted proteins | sample 1606661 | NCBI WGS metagenome assembly OKUV01 (sample SAMEA3882521, study PRJEB24775) | human gut metagenome | biome: human-associated habitat; feature: intestine environment; material: feces | place: Netherlands | collected 2009/2010
TTACAAAGCCTATCCGATAGGTAGTAATGATTATAAAAAAGCAATTAATAAAAGAATGAATCTTAGAAATAAAGTATATAGTCTTATTTCCCGAGATTATGGTAAGAGGTTTATAGTGAATCATTATTATGACAAGGATCAGCCGCTTCCTATATGGGCAATTTTTGAATTAATTAGTCTTGGTGAATTTGGTACATTTGTAGGTTGTCTTGACCAAAATACCAGGAAAAAAATTTCTAAGAGCGTAGGCATAAAGGTTGCTTATGACCGAGATGGTAAATTGTTACCATTGATCGTATATGCCTTAAAGGATTTAAGAAATGCTGTAGCACACAATAATACGATTTTTGATGCTAGATTTAAAACGGGTAAGGTAAGCTTGAGAATTGCTAAGTGTATAAGTGCAGAGACAGGAATTAATAATATTACATTTGAGTCTATTGTTGATTATGTGATTCTTATAAGCTTTATGATGAAACTATTAGAGTGTCAAAAGAAGAAAATTATGGCATTTATTCGTTTGTTTGAAAAGGACTGTGAAGAACTTAGGGGAAAAGTTTCTACGTCCATTTTCAACACAGTTGTGTATACAGATACCAGAACGAAGTTGAATTTATTGAAAAAGTATTTGTAGAGAATTCAAAAATATTTGTGGAAAATTCAAAAGTGCTATTGCATAAAAGTTTTCATTATGGCATAATATATTACAGAATTGCGGCGGACGTCTGCGGACTATGCCTAAGGGAGTTGGATGCGTCCGGCTTCCTTTTTATTTTATAGAAAATATACATATAGGTTTTGATTGTGTGTATATTTACTAAAAAAGAAGTTCGAGAGTTGTTAGTATCATCGAGCAATCTTAAATGATAGTTTAATAAGCTGGTATTTATAAGGATTCGAGCATTTGCTCGAATCCTTTTTTTAGTTTACGTGACATAGGTGCGTACTACCGGGGAAACTCACTAACATACCAAAATAGTGGGAAATATATAGCTTTACAGCAAGGGTTGAAAAACAAACAAACGTTTGCTATAATAAATGAAGCGAGGAAATAAAAGTATATTAGGTTTAGTAATTTAAGTATTCATTTAATTTATTGTGATTAGGGAAAATCCAATATCAATCGATTGATAGAAAGAGTGATTTTATATGAACATATGGCTAAAGTTAAGGAAAACAGCTGCAATTACACTATGTGAGTTACTTGCAATTGCTACAATTTTTATAGGCTGTGCCTCCACTGATTTATCCGGCACGGAAGGTGCCGGGCATGCCGCAGGAGCTGTAGTGGCAGGGGAGGATTCTTCCGGTGCTTTAGGCAGCAAGGATAAAGTGGATGGGCCGCAGGAGGATCTTGTAAACAACAATTCTTATGTTTCACTTGATGCGATTCCTGCATATGATGGCAAGGCATACGTGGCTGTCAACAATAATGAGCCTTTTTTTACGGACAGCGATATGACTACCACTGCTTTTGAAAATTACAGTGATTTGGATTCACTTGGCAGATGCGGTGTGGCTTATGCCAATATCTGCAAGGATATCATGCCGACTGAGGAGCGTGGCAAGATAGGCATGATAAAGCCATCAGGCTGGCATACGGTGAAGTATGATGTGATAAAGGACAGGTATTTATATAATCGCTGTCATCTTATTGGCTATCAGCTTGCCGGGGAGAATGCCAATCCAAAGAACCTTATTACCGGCACGAGATACCTGAATGTGGAGGGCATGCTTCCGTTTGAGAATCTGGTAGCGGATTATGTAAACAATACAGGAAATCATGTGCTTTACAGAGTGACTCCGATGTTCTCGGGCAGCAATCTAGTTGCAAACGGCGTTCTCATAGAGGCAAAGTCGGTTGAGGATAACGGTGGCGGCATACTTTTTAATGTCTATTGCTATAATGTGCAGCCCGGAGTCGGAATAAACTATGAGAATGGTGACAGCTGGCTGGAAGGCACCACTCCGCAGCAGAGCGCTCAGACGGATACACCGCAGAATGAAGGCTCGCAGAGCAGCGCTGGAAGCGGGGCAGGAGAATCCGGCTCTTCAGGCAGTACAACAGGAAGTGCATCATCAGGCTCAGACAGCTCAGCAACAGAAAATAGCGCTGCTGATTCCTCAAACAGCGAGACGATGGTTCATATCACTGCAACCGGCAAGAAATATCACCGTGCGGGCTGTCGGACTTTGAAAAAGAGTGACACAGAGGTAACGCTTGAAGAAGCAAAATCCATGGGCTTGTCTCCGTGCGGCATCTGCAATCCACCACAGTAGATGTGCATTAGCATTTGCAATCCGCCACAGTAGATGTGCATTAGCATTTGTAATCCGCCGCAGTAGATGTGCGTTAGCATCTGCAATCCACCACAGTAGATACACATTAGCATCTGAAATTTTCCACAGTAGAAGCACATTAGCATTTGTAACCTTTCACGGCAGATGTACGTTATTTCTGCAGTTCACAAGGTTTATTGAAGTAACTTGAAAGTAACCAGGTATATGAAAATACTGTCACAGAGTAAGGGCTGCAAGTCACGGCACCGCCAGGCCGCACGCATATGCATTTGATTGAGCGGATAGCGAAGCCGCTTAGATACTGTAGGATTATGCACATGAAGCACAGAAATGACTTGCCATGGAGGGCAAGTCAAGGAGAACCGCGCCATGGAAGGCGCGTTTCGACGGTTTCGTCAAGCATAGAAGAATAAAAAGCATAATCCGTACAGTATCTTAGCGGCAAAGCGTAGCGAAAGCAAAGCATATGTGTGTGCCCTGGCGGTGCCGTGGCTTACAGTCCGTCCTGTAGCACATACAGCAAAATCCCCTGTAACCCTTGACGATTGCAAAACCGAAAAGTATAATAGAATAGCTAATGAATTCAATATTTTAATATAGATGGAGGAAACCAAATGGCACTGAGCAAAAAGCCGGTCAACGGCATGAAGGATATACTACCTGCAGAGATGGAAATCCGTGATTATGTGACAAGTGTGATCAAGGATACATACAGAAGCTTCGGATTTACACCGATAGAGACACCATGCATGGAGAATATAGCAAATCTCACAAGCAAGCAGGGCGGAGAAAATGAGAAGCTGATCTTCAAGGTAATGAAGAGAGGCGAGAAGCTGAATCTGGAGACTGCAAAGGAAGAGTCGGATGTAGTAGACTTTGGAATGCGCTATGACCTTACAGTGCCACTTTCAAGATATTATTCAAACAATGCCAACAACCTGCCATCGCCGTTTAAGGCACTTCAGATGGGCAGTGTGTGGAGAGCAGACAGACCTCAGAGAGGCCGCTACAGACAGTTTACACAGTGTGATATAGATATACTCGGAGAGCCAAGCAATCTGGCAGAGATAGAGCTGATTACAGCAACCACTACCACAATCGGCAGACTCGGCTTCGAGAACTTTGAGATAAGAATCAACGAGAGAAGAATCCTAAAGGCAATGGCTGCTTACAGTGGTTTCGCTGAGGAGGACTACGACAGCGTATTTATCACACTCGATAAGATGGACAAGATAGGAGTGGAAGGTGTTGCAAGTGAGCTTGCACAGGATGGCTATCCACAGGAAAATATTGACAAATATCTTGATTTGTTTAAGCTTTTGGAGCAGACAAGGGATGTCACTGAGGGTGTAAATATACTTTCAGAAAAGCTTGGTGAATATTTAGACGAAGAAGTGGTTACAAATATGACAGAGATAGCTACGGCCGTTAATGCCACAAAGGGAGCAAAGTTTGAGCTCGTATTTGACCCTACACTTGTTCGTGGAATGAGCTACTACACAGGAACTATTTTTGAGATATCAATGCCTGAGCTTGGCGCAGCCTGTGGCGGTGGCGGACGATATGACAAGATGATTGGAAAGTTCACCGGAAATGATGTACCGGCCTGTGGTTTTTCAATCGGTTTTGAGAGAATTATCCTGCTTCTCATGGAGAGCGGCTTCAAGATTCCTGAGAGTCCAAAGAAGGTGGCTTATCTGGTTGAGAAGAAATATCCGGCAGACAAGCTTGTTGATGTCATGAACCAGGCAAAAGACGCAAGAGCAAACGGACAGCAGGTGCTTGTTGTGCGCATGAACAAGAACAAGAAATTCCAGAAGGAGCAGCTTATGAAAGAGGGCTACGAGGAGTTTGTTGAGTTCTTTAACAGATAGGAATCTGATAAGCAGCAGATTAGCTGTGTAGCAGCGGTACCAAACAGTTATTAGAATAAATATATAGTAGAAATATAAGGAGTATAAAATGGCAGAATCAATGCAGGGCTTACATAGAAGCCATAGATGTACAGAGGTATCAAATGCCAATATCGGTGAGAAGGTCACCGTGATGGGCTGGGTACAGAAGAGAAGAAATTTAGGAAGTCTCATTTTCGTAGATTTAAGAGACAGAAGCGGAATACTTCAGATAGTATTCGGCGAGGAAAATGTAGGTGCAGAGGGCTTTGAAAAGGCAGGCACCTTAAGAAGTGAGTTCGTCATCGCAGTTGAGGGAACTGTACAGAAGAGAACAGCTGCTGTCAATGAGAACTTAAAGACAGGTGATATCGAGGTTATCGCTACATCAATCAGAGTGCTTTCAGAGGCACAGACACCTCCGTTCCAGATTGAGGAGAATTCAAAGACCAGCGAGGACATCAGACTTAAATACCGTTATCTGGATCTTCGCCGTCCTGATATCCAGAGAAATCTCATGCTCAGAAGCAATGTGCTTCGCGTGATGCGTGACTTTATGGCAAACGAGGGATTTTTGGAGATAGAGACACCAATCCTTTGCAAGTCTACACCGGAGGGCGCCAGAGACTATCTCGTGCCAAGCCGTATACACCACGGACATTTTTACGCGCTCCCTCAGTCACCACAGCTCTTTAAGCAGCTTCTGATGGCTTCAGGCTATGACAGATATTTCCAGATTGCACGATGCTTCCGTGACGAGGATCTGCGTGCAGACAGACAGCCTGAGTTTACACAGGCAGATATGGAGCTTTCATTTGTAGATATCGATGATGTAATCGAGGTAAATGAGAGACTGTTAAAGCACCTTTTTAAAGAGGTTATTAATGTGGATGTTGAGATTCCGTTTAAGCGTATGCCTTGGCAGGAGGCTATGGACAGATTTGGTTCTGACAAGCCTGATACACGTTTTGGTATGGAGCTTTGCGATGTTTCGGAAGTGGTAAAGGACTGTGGCTTTGGAGTATTCACAGGAGCTCTTGAAAACGGTGGCTCTGTTCGCGGTATCAATGTAGAGGGACAGGCAAAGATGCCTCGTAAGAAGATTGACAAGCTTGTAGAGCACGCAAAGGGCTGTGGAGCAAAGGGACTTGCTTATCTGTGCATCAATGAGGATGGCACATACAAGTCATCATTTGCCAAGTTTATGACAGAAGCTGAGCTTGATGCACTTGTTGCAAAGATGAACGGAAAGCCGGGAGATTTACTCCTTTTTGCAGCTGATAAGAATAAAATCGTATGGAATGTACTTGGAGCACTTCGTCTCATGCTCGGAGCTGAGCTTGGCCTGATTGATGAGAACAAGTACAATTTCCTCTGGGTAACAGAGTTCCCACTTCTTGAGTGGTCTGATGAGGAAAACAGATTTATGGCAATGCATCATCCATTCACTATGCCTATGGAGGAGGATTGGGACAAGATAGACTCAGATCCGGGCGCAGTTCGTGCAAAGGCATATGATATCGTACTCAATGGTACAGAGCTCGGTGGAGGCTCAGTGCGTATCCATCAGGATGACATCCAGGAGAAGATGTTTGAGGTGCTTGGTTTCACAAAGGAGCGTGCACATGAGCAGTTTGGATTCCTGCTTGATGCATTCTCATATGGTGTACCGCCACACGCAGGACTTGCCTTCGGTGTTGACCGTATCTGCATGCATATGTTGCATACAGACAATATCAAGGAGGTTATTGCATTCCCTAAGGTAAAGGACGCTTCGGACCTCATGTCAGAGGCACCCGGAACTGTAGATCCAAAGCAGCTTGAGGAGCTTGGAATAGCTGTAGCTGCAGAGGAAGATGAGGAATAACACTATAATATGAATTTGAAAAAAAATATTTTCAATGCGATTACCATAATACTGCTCGCCGCACTTATTGCGGGGGCAGTATTGCTTAATAACAGGATAAAAAAGCTCGAGACACAGATGTCATACACCTCAGACAACACATCGGTGATACTTTCCGATGTGCAGACCATGCAGGATGATATCAAGTCCACCCTTGAGGAGGAGGCCAGCCTCATAACAGACTGGGACATTTCCTTAAAAAGTGCAGACTTTACCGATATGACATACACAGTCTCTATCTCGGTGGTGCCAAAGGAGTACACAGAGGATACAAAAACCAGTGTATTTTTCGGTACAAACGAGATACCGCTCGAGCTAAACGGCATCAAGTATACGGGTGAGGCCACCCTTCCACTGTCTGAGGACTATGCAGGCAATGTGACATTTCTGTTTGTTGACGGAAATAAGAGAAGCACAGAGGTGCTCGATGAGTTTGAAGGTGTGACATCAGTGTTCAAAAATGTAGCATCCGGCATACTTGCCAATAAACCAACCTTTGACAATGGCAGCATAAAGCTTGGCACAGATGTAGATGTAGCGGTCATGGGAAATGATTACTTTGACTTTAACAGTGTGCAGCTCGTAGTTGCAAGCTCAGATACAGAGCTAAAGACATACGATATCCGACAGCTGTTGGCAGAAAACGGCACAGACAGTGCAGACTCTGCAGACACAGACTCCATCACATCCGCCTTAAGCCGGAAGGATGATGCCAAAAAAGATGGCTCAAAGAATGACACGGAAAATGATACCTCTAATGCCTCAAAAGAGGACGACGGTAAGCTCCATAGCCTCGAAGGCACAGTCAAAATCGAAGACTTAATCCCTGTCACAGCCGCAAGCAATATCAAAATATATGTCAAAGCAGTATCGGCACAGGGCTACACCTTCACATATGACCTGTTCGATGGTACCGTAAATCAGGACATTACAGACTTTGAAACCACAGCCGACATATCCGGCGGCGACTACACAGTAACCGACCCGGCCGGCAGCAAATATGAACCGTAAATATGATATAAGCGTAATTATTTAAAATCAGTTTTTCTTGTGTTTTCAAGGCGGCTCAGAATATTTATAAACAATATATAACTATTAAATAAGCTCATTTCGCATAAGTGAAATGAGCTTTAAATTTTAAGAAGAAAAAAGTGCCGGACAAAATTTCACGCCAGTGAAATAAGTCCGGCACTGCCAGAATGCAAGGTAGCAAAGCACCTCGCTCGTAAACCTGAATTAGCCGGAGAGTACACGGTGTGTTCCGAAGAAAAATGTGAACTGCCGCGGAGTTCCATAAAGTAAAAAAGAAAGAAAATGTAAATAAAACCGTAATCTGTCCGGACAAACAACCGCGGCTGACTTCACATTTTTCTGAGGAATATACTGTGTGCTATGCCGGCAGCCTTACCCTTCTTTTTTGCTGAGCGGCAGCGTAAATATAAACTCAGTTCCCACACCCTCAGTACTTATTACATTTATATTCTCACCATGCGCCTGCACGATTTCTTTAACTATAGACAGGCCAAGTCCCGTACCGCGCTTATCCTTTCCGCGGGATAAATCACTCTTGTAGAAGCGCTCCCAGATCTTTGAAAGGCTGTCCTTTGGTATACCGATACCGTGATCCTTTACTGATATAAACACCTTTTCATTTCTGATACTCGTCTCAATCTTGATACTCGAATCATTATTTGAAAACTTCACAGCGTTGTCTATCAGGTTGTAAAGAATCTGCTGGATTTTGACCATATCACCGCGCACGAAAAGCTCTTTTCCGGTGAGCAGCAGGTCAAAGCTTAAGCCCTTTTCACTGCATTTACCCTCGAAGGTGAGGATTGTCGTGCGGATCATTGTATTGATGTCAAAATCAGCAATATCCAGGTGTATGCCGTGATGACCGAACTGGTTCAGATCAATAAGACTCTTGGTGAGCTTATTAAGCCTCTCGGTTTCAAAAAGTATGATATTTAAATACTTATCCTGCATCTCAACAGGGATGGTTCCGTCCAGCATGGCTTCCACGTAGCCCTTTATCGAGGTAAGAGGGGAGCGGAAGTCGTGTGACACGTTGGAAACAAACTTGCGCTGATCCTCCTCAAGCGTATCAAGTTCCGTTGCCATGTAGTTGAGTGTGTTTGCCAGATAGCCGATTTCGTCATTGGAATGTACATCAATCTGGGCAGTGAAATCACCCTTTGCATACTTCTTTGCGGTCTTTGTGATTTTGGAGATAGGACGGTAAATAGAGCGGCTCATAATGACAAGCAGAACAAATGCAAAAGCAAAAATGAGCGCTACAGTGTAAAAGGAGATATTCATAAAACCGTTTACACCTGCAGTGATATGGCTCATTGGCTTGTGAATGACTATGTAGCCGATATTCTGGTACGAGACATTTACCGGGGAAAATACGGACAGCATCTTATGCTTGAAGGAGCCGTAAAAATCTCCAATCATATAGTTGGTGCTGCCAAAATCGGTGACATCAAAGCCATTTATCACTACAGGCTTAGAACTGTCATTTTGGGTATCAATGCCTATTGACGGATCATCTGAGTCCATGAGCAGCTCACCGTCAGGGCTGACCACCCATACCTCGGCATCCATATAGTCGGCTACGATTTTCATGTGATTCTGGAAATCGCTAAGCGACATGGATGAGTCAAAGTATTCGGCGGCGTAATCACCTGCAATGATGGAGGCTTCCCTGTAGAGATTGGATGCCTCCTGCTTTTCAATATAGTCTGTGGTGAGATGCTGTGTAAAGGTGCATATAATGAAAAAAGCGATGACACCGTAAATCAGGTAGCTGATTAACAGCTTAGTGTAGATGGTATGCTTCATTATTTATTTTACCTCAAACTTGTATCCGATGCCCCAGACAGTTGCGATGCGCCAGGTTGGCTTGTCCTTGATTTTCTCGCGGAGACGCTTTACATGCACATCGACAGTGCGGGTGTCGCCGACATATTCATAGCCCCATATGTTGTCCAGAAGCTGCTCCCTTGTAAACACCTGATTTGGAGATGAGGCAAGAAAATATAAAAGCTCAAGCTCCTTTGGCGGCATATCAATCTGCTGTCCGTCATAAGTGACAGAGTAGTTGGACAGATTTACAATAAGCCCCGGGTACTCCACACACTTGATATCTACGGAAGCATAGGCCTCCGGCTTTGCAGGCTGGAAGCGTCTGAGCACGGCTTTGACTCTTGCCACAAGCTCCTTTGAGTCAAAGGGCTTGAGTATATAATCGTCGGCACCAAGCTCCAGGCCTAAAACCTTGTCAAATACCTCGCCCTTTGCGGAGAGCATGATAATCGGCACATCGGACTTTGCACGTATCTCACGGCATACCTGATAGCCGTCTATGCCCGGAAGCATGAGGTCCAAAAGAAGCATGTTTGGCTTGTAGTGCTCAAATGCGATAAGCGCCTGCTCACCGTCATTTACGATTTTGGTGTCATAGCATTCCTTGGTCAGATATAGAGATATAAGCTCTGCTATATTGTTGTCGTCGTCTACTATCAGTATTTTCTGTTTAACAGCCATTTCTAATCTCCTTCTTGAAAATTATTTATATTCCTTAAAAGTACATTGTCGTTATTTAAAGGTTGCGATGGTTACTCCGGCATCGCCCTCACCAAACTCACCGAGATGGTATTCCGCAACAGTTTTTGTCCTCTTCAAAAGTCCATGCACAGCCTTTCGCAGAGCACCGGTGCCTTTTCCGTGGACAATGCGCACTGATGAAAGATGAGCGATATATGCGTCGTCTAAGTATTTATCCAAGAGAGCAAGTGCCTCATCCGTGGTTTTTCCTATCAGGTTGATTTCTGATGAAACTGACAGCGATTTGCTCATCTTGATCTTGCTTCCGCTGCCGCCGTACTTCTTGGCAGGAGAAACATCGTCGTTTAAGAGCACGAGGTCATTAATATTAACCAGCGAGCGTAGTATACCCATCTGCACATACAAATCGCCCTTGGCGTTTGGCAGAGTGTGGACGGTTCCCTTCAGATTGAGGGAGAGCACAAGCACAGAATCACCGATGCGCAGCTTCTTAGGCGCCTTGTGATTTGCCTTGGCAGTGTTTTTCTTGATGTCTGACAGCTTCTTTTCCTTGTCATTCATCTTGTCACGAAGGGCAGAGCGCTCCTTTTCCATCTGGCTCATAGGAGCCTGCCCCTGTCCGTATTTGTTGAAATTGCGGATGGTTTTGTCGGCAAGTTCCTTTGCATCCTGCAGTATCTTGTAGGCTTCCTCATTTGCCTCGCGTAAAATCTTGTCTTTGCTCTTGTCTATGCGCTCATTTTTCTCTTCCAGCTGTTTCTTGAGCTTTTCAATCTCGGCCTTGTAGCTGTTGATTTCAAGCTGTTCCTTTTCGATAGTTTGTCGCTGTGACTCGAGGCTTGCAATCAGATCCTCAAAATCAAGGTCGTTATCATTAATTCTGCTTTTTGCATCCTCGATGATGTTTTCGTCCAGACCAAGCTTTGATGAGATTGCAAATGCGTTACTCTTTCCAGGAATACCGATTAACAGGCGGTAGGTAGGGCTTAAAGTCTCAACATTGAACTCACAGCAGGCATTTTCCACACCGTCTGTGGAAAGCGCATATACCTTCAGCTCACTGTAGTGTGTGGTGGCCATGGTGATGGCGCCATACCGGTGCAGCCTGTTTAAAATTGAGATGGCAAGCGCCGCGCCCTCTGTCGGGTCGGTTCCCGAGCAGAGCTCATCGAACAGGCAAAGGCTTCTGTCGTCAGCTTTTTCAAGAATTTTTACGATATTGGTCATGTGAGACGAGAAGGTACTGAGACTTTGCTCAATACTCTGCTCATCGCCTATATCCGCAAAGACATCCTCAAAGATGGCGAGCTTTGACCTGTCAGCCGCAGGAATGTGAAGACCTGCCTGACCCATGAGAGTTAAAAGTCCGACAGTCTTTAGTGAAACCGTCTTACCGCCGGTATTTGGTCCGGTGATGATAAGCTGCTTATATTCCTCGCCGAGCCGTACATCTATAGGAACCACCTTTTTAGCATCCAAAAGCGGATGACGGCCCTTTCTGATATTGATATGCCCATCGGTGTTGAAATCCGGTGCCACACCGTTATATGATTTAGCCAGATTTGCCTTTGCAAAAATGAAGTCAAGCTCTGAAAGAATCTCATAGTCCTGCTCCAAAGCAGCCGCATTCATTGCAACCTTGTCGCTGAGCGCTGCAAGGATTTTTTCAATCTCCTCCTGCTCCTTTATGAAAAGCTCCTTGAGCTCGTTATTCAAATTGACGACAGCCATCGGCTCGATAAAAAGGGTAGAGCCGGTAGATGACTGGTCGTGCATCATTCCGGGTACATTGCCTTTAGCCTCAGCCTTTACAGGCAGACAATATCTGCCGTCGCGCATGGTCACAACCGCATCCTGCAGATATGTCCTCGTTGTGCTGTTGTTCATGAGCTTGGTGAGCTGCGCATGGATTCTGTCGTTCATGCCGCGTATGCTCTTTCTTATCTTAAAAAGCTCAGGACTCGCATCATCGGCAATCTCTTCCTCAGATAAAATGCACCTCTTAATCTCATCGCAGAGCGCAGAAACCGGTTCAATCCCTGCAAACAGACCGGAGAGTGAGTCCTGTTTCTCATTATCCATGGCGCTTCTGCCATAGGCCTTCACGCGCTTTGCAACCTCCAAAAGACTGCAGATGCGAAGAAGCTCGGTCGTATTCAACGCTCCGCCGATATCAAGCCTCTTTAGAGAAGCATGCACATTGTGTATGCCAACGAAGGATATTCCGCTGTCCTTGTACAGGCGGCTTAGTGCATCGGCAGTGGTAGTCTGCAGATGTCTGATTTCGTATAAATCGGTGATAGGCTCAAGCGAAAGACACCTTTTCTTTGTCTCATCACATGCTGCGTAGCTGCTTAGCATGGTGAGGATTTTGTTATATTCCAATGTTTTGTAAACTTTTTTATTCATTTCTATATCCTTATATTTCGGTAGTTGAATATTAAATTCATATTTACTGTATAGCTTATCATATTATAGCTGAAAATCTTCAAAAAAACCATAATAAATATGTATTAAATGATAATTACAAGATGATAACATAAAGTTTAATACATAACAAACCAGTTTGTTAAACGAGCCAAAAAGTAAGGGCTTGCGACATGTACCCGCCGGACTGCTGCACTGCTCCCAACGGTGCTACGCTGCGTGACTAAGATTCTGTATGGATTATGCATTTACTTTTTCTATACATGACGAAACCGTCGCTACTCGCCTTCCATGGCTCGATAGCTCCTTGCCCCGGCATCCATGCCGTGGCATTTCTGTGTTATGAGCATAATCCTACAGTATCTAAGCCACTGCGCTATTCGCACTGTTGGGAGCAGTGCAGCAGTCCGGCGGGTATATGCCGCAAGCCCATACTCAAAGAAAAAATATGGTTGCAACGCAATATAATTCAGAATATAATGTAAGATAGTAACTAAAGACATCTAATCAGGGTGACAATATGGAGCAATTTATCAGAGAAAAGATAAAGGATAAACCGCTGAATAAAAAAAGACTTGCAAAAAAAGCAGGCACAGCAGCACTCTGCGGAGTGGTATTTGCAGTGGCTGCAAGCATTGTTTTTGCTATATTTCTGCCGGTTATCAACAGACAATCAAAAAAAGCTTCAGATGGAAAAAATAATAATGATGTGCAGACAGCTCCACAGCAGTCAGGCATAGATGACAGCAGTGATGCATATAGTGAAAATGGTACACAAAGCACAGAGTCCGGCACTTCTTCGGAGCCGTCTTTGCAGACCTACCAGCCTACACTCGCAGATTATCAGGCAGTGCAGAACCAGCTCTACAGAGTGGGCGTTTCGGCCACGAGATTTGTAGTAGGAGTCACGGGTGTGACAGATGCCACTGATATTTTCAATAATTCCTATGAGACCGAGGGTCAGGGAGTGGGAGTGATACTGAGGGACAATGGAAAGCAGCTGATCATTCTGACAGAGAAAAATGTAGTGGATAAGGCGGATAAGCTTAGTGTAACCTTTGTAAACGACATGATGGCTGATGCTGCGCTGGTCAAGTATGACAGCAATACAGGTATAGCAATCATTTCCGTGGATAAGTCACTTCTGGACGACGCCACAACAGGGGCTATAGCGGTTGCGGAGCTTGGTAATTCAAATATTGTTTCAAGAGGAGCATCTGTCATTGCGCTTGAGGCAAACTATGCCATTCTCACAGGTCTTGTAACGTCAACAACCAACGAGCTGTCGGCGCAGGACAACAATTACTCGGTGCTCACCACAGATATTGCAAGCAACAAGTTACAGAGCGGTATACTGATTAATACAGATGGTCAGGTCATAGGGCTTTCGCTGCAGGATTTCAATCCGGCGGAGGAAAACAATACGCTCACGGCTGTCAGCATAAGCGACCTGTCACCTGTCATTGAAAAGCTCGAGAGCGGCGCAGATGTGCCGTACATAGGCATCACCTGTACTACAGTTACAGAAAAAATAGCAAACAGATATAACATCCCAAAGGGTGTTTATATAAAGCAGGTTACAATGGATTCACCGGCATTTGTCTCGGGGCTTCAAAGCGGAGATGTGATAGTTGCGGTAAACAATACAGAGGTGTCGAATGTGTCCGCGTACAACACACAGCTTATGAAGCAAAAGCCTGAGGATACCTGCAATCTGAAAGTAAAGAGAAAAGGAAGCAACGGCTACACGGAGATTACCTGTCAGGTGAAAATCGGAGTGATGAATTAGCCGAAATTAGGAGGATATATGAAGTATATTTCAACTCTCCGCGAGGGAGAGAGAATCAATGAGATTTTTTTATGCAAGAGCAAGCAGACAGCCATGACCAAAAGCGGAAAGCCTTATGACAATGTTATCCTGCAGGATAAGACAGGCACGCTGGATGCCAAGATATGGGACGTGGGCTCAGTAGGCATTGAGGAATTTGATGCAATGGATTACATAGCCATAACCGGTGATATCACAAGCTTTCAGGGCAATTTGCAGTGTTCCATAAAGCGTGCGAGAAAGGTAAACGAGGGAGAATATGACCCTGCGGATTATCTGCCGGTCAGCGATAAGGATGTCGAGGTCATGTATAAGGAACTCATGGGCTTTATCGGCTCTGTAAAGAATCAGTACCTGTCACAGCTATTACATAGCTTTTTTGACAATAAGGAGTTTGAGCGTCGTTTCAAGTTCCATTCAGCCGCAAAGAGCGTGCACCACGGTTTTGTAGGAGGTCTTTTGGAGCATACACTCGGTGTGACGAAGAACTGTGATTATTTTGCAAAAATGTATCCGGTTTTAAACCGTGACCTGCTTCTTACGGCAGCTATTTTCCATGATATCGGAAAATTAAAAGAGCTTTCTACTTTCCCGGAGAATGACTATACAGACGCTGGTCAGCTCCTCGGACATATCATGATTGGTGCAGAGTGGGTAGGCGATGCGATTAAGAGCATCGACGGCTTCCCGGTAGTGCTCGCAAACGAGCTGAAGCACTGCATACTTGCCCACCACGGCGAGCTTGAGTTTGGCTCTCCGAAAAAGCCGGCACTTGTCGAGGCACTTGCACTTAGCTTTGCAGACAACATAGATGCCAAGATGGAGACCTTCAGAGAGCTGCTTGTAAATGTGCCTGAAAACGATACAAAGTGGCAGGGCTACAACAGATTTATGGAGACAAATTTCCGCAGAACAAGTGTGTAAAAAGGCGGACGATATTAAATATAGCTATGGTGTGATTTTTGGTGTGAAAGCTTGCGCCGGATACAAACATTATAAAGAGTAATTATATATATAAATAAAGAAGAGAAAAGCATGAAAAAAAATGACATATTTGAACTTGAAATAACAGATATGGGAACAGATGGCGAGGGTATCGGACATTATGATGGCATGACCTTTTTCGTAAAGGATGCACTGATTGGTGACGTCATAACAGCCCGCGCAACAAAATTAAAGAAAAACTATGGCTACGCAAGAGTGGAAGAGATTAAGACCCCTTCCACTTTTCGCGTTGAGTCGCAATGTGAGCTGCACAAGAGGTGTGGAGGCTGCCAGATACAGGCGCTCTCCTATGAAAAGCAGCTTGAATTTAAAAATAATAAGGTGCGCAACAATCTCATGCGTATAGGTGGATTTTCCGAGGCAAAGCTGGACAGTAAAATGCAGCCGCCTGTTGGCGCAGACAATCCATACCGCTACCGCAACAAGGCACAGTTTCCGGTGGGATATGACAGGGATGGTAATATAGTGACAGGCTTTTATGCATCGCGAAGCCACAATATCATCCCGGTCGATGACTGCAGGCTTGGGGTGCCGCAAAACAAAGAGATACTGGATATCATAAAGGAATGGATGAATGAGTGCGGCATCACACCGTATGACGAGAACACACACAAAGGGCTCGTGCGCCATGTGCTTATCAGATATGGTTTTACATCAAAGCAGATTATGGTGTGCCTTGTGATAAATGGGGACAGTCTTGAAGCAAAATGCCGAGCCGGGAATGCAGCAGATATACTGTGCGAAAGACTCTCAAAAATCGATGGAATGACTTCGATTTCCTACAATATCAACAAGGAAAACACAAATGTCATCCTCGGCAAAAAGACAGTCTGCATATGGGGAAGACCATATATTGAGGACACCATCCATCTGCTTTCTTACCCTGATTTCACACCACAGGGGACAGGCATCACATATCAGATTTCGCCACAGTCGTTCTATCAGGTAAACCCGAAGCAGACAGAAAAGCTTTACAGCACGGCACTTGCATTTGCAGGGCTCACAGGAAATGAAAATGTCTGGGATCTCTACTGTGGTATCGGTACCATATCGCTCTTTTTGTCACAGAAGGCAAAGCAGGTGTATGGAGTGGAAATAGTGCCTCAGGCAATCGAGGATGCCAAAAACAATGCGAAGCTCAATGGCATCACAAATGCACAGTTTTTCGTAGGAAAGGCTGAGGAGGTGCTGCCACAGTTTTATGAGAATGCAAAGAAAACTGAGAAAATCACTGATGATACAGCATCCACCGGACATACAGATATGCTTCGCCCGGATGTGATAGTCGTTGACCCGCCAAGAAAGGGCTGTGATGAGAAGTGTCTGGACACAATGCTTGCGATGTCACCGGAGAGGATTGTATATGTGAGCTGCGATTCGGCAACATTGGCAAGGGATTTGAAGATACTCTGTGAAGAGAAGTATGAACTCATGAAGTGGCAGGCATTTGATCAGTTTTCTCATACGACGCATGTAGAGACGGTAGTTCTTTTGTCCCACAAAAAAGCCGACAGTTATATCCACATTGATGTGGAGTTTGGAGAGGGCGAGGGCAAGATTCCGGTAGATAGTATTGCTAAAAGAGCCGAAGCGTACAAGCCCAAAGAAAAAGTGACCTACAAAATGATTAAGGAGTACATAGAAGCGAAATACGGCTTCAAGGTACATACCGCATATATCGCAGAGGTAAAGCGAAATTTGGGATTGCCGATGTATGATGCTCCTAACGCAGTAGAGGAATTGAAACAGCCGAGGAAGCATCCGACACCAGAAAAGGTAGAAGCAATCAAAGATGCACTTCGTTATTTTGCAGTGATATAAAACTTTACTTACAATCGAATATTTCTTACATAGCCGTTTATTCATTTATTTGAGTAAGCGGCTTTTTTCATCCCTATTTTTCGGAATAGGGATATTTTTTGTAGAAGGAGGAGGTTTATTTGAATACACAAATCATTGCCATTGCCAACCAGAAAGGCGGCGTTGGCAAAACAACAACCTGTGCGAACTTGGGAATAG
>OKUV01000476.1_pt1 | contig 16818 bp, 15 predicted proteins | sample 1606661 | NCBI WGS metagenome assembly OKUV01 (sample SAMEA3882521, study PRJEB24775) | human gut metagenome | biome: human-associated habitat; feature: intestine environment; material: feces | place: Netherlands | collected 2009/2010
TTACAAGCAACAAAAAAAGACACGCAGAAAGAATAATTTCTGCGGCCGTTTTTATAGTGTTCTCAATCCTTTCGGATAGTGATTTTTTGCGGTTTTTTTAACGGCTTTCGCTCCGCCGATCGGGCAGCCGTTAACAGTTACGGCGCACCAGCCCTTATCAAATCCACAGTCCACGGTTTCTCCGTGGATATATTTTTTTGCCTGCTCCGGGGTTAACTCGATTTTTTGCTTAAACATTTTTCCCATTGCCGAAAAAAACTGGTGGTGCGGTTTTATGTAGTTTTTTTGCAGGCTTCCGATCGTAACTCCGCAGGAAAATGCGCCGATCGGAACAGGAAAATCATAATCAAAATAAACGTAATTATCTTTATATTTTTTGACGGCGTTTTTGTTGTAGCTTTCCAACGTTTCATCAAGAAAATCGAAAATAATTTTTTCCTCTTTTTTCGAAATGTCCTTGAGTGCACTCGGAGGAAATTCTTCAGTTCCAATGCCGTCGGTCTTTTTCATCAGCGCAATGAACTGTCCTTCTCCTTTTGCAACATGGGGATAAAATCTCCGGCAGCGTGAAATGTTTTTTTCATTGCAGCCGTCAAACATAATTCCGTCTGCCGTAATTTTTTTAACACTGTCCTTGACTTCAATCAGCTCAAAATTATCGTTTTCATTGAGGAACCAATCAACATTTTTTTCATTTTCTTCAAGCGAAAAAGTGCAGGTTGAATAAAGCAAAAGTCCTCCGGGCTTAACGGTTGTTTTTATTTTGTCAAGGATTTCACGCTGGCGTTCGGCGCAATGCAAGACATTCTCAACGCTCCATTCTTTTTGCGCATTCTCGTCCTTGCGAAACATTCCCTCGCCCGAGCAAGGAGCGTCCACAATAACAAGGTCAAAAGCTTCGTTATACAGTGCCGCCATTCTTTTTGCGTCGGCGCAGGTCGTTATAACGTTTTGGAAACCCATCCGTTCAATGTTGCCCGTCAGCGTTTTGCACCTTGAAGGAACGATCTCATTGGAAACAAGAACGCCGCCGGGATTTTGCGCCGCCGCTTGGGTCGACTTGCCGCCGGGAGAGGCACAAAGGTCGAGAATGTTCCAATCCGGCTGAATATCAACGCTCTCGACTGCCGCCATTGCCGACGGCTCTTGAATGTAAATCATGCCTGCGTGATGATACGGGTGATTGCCTATTCCGTCTCCGGAAAAATAAAATCCGTTTTCCGCATACGGGATTTTTTCACCGCCGAACGGATTGCTTTTTTCAAAATTTTCTTTACTTATTTTATTTGTGTTTATTCTGAAAGAACGCACAGGATCTTCGGAATACGACGCTTCAAATTTACCGTATTCCTCACCCAAAAGCTCTTTCATTCTTTTTGTAAAATCAATTGGTAACATAGAATTATTCCTTATAAATTCGCTTCGATGTTGAACATACATATTGAAAGAGAAGCAATTGCCGCAGTTTCCGTTCTCAGAATTCTTTTGCCGAGCGAGACAATTTCACCGCCATGCTCTTTTGCTTTTTCAATTTCTTTTTCCTCGTATCCGCCCTCGGGACCGATAAAAATTCCTGCGCTCATGCCAGTTTTCAATCCGTCGATTTTTTCGCGCAATTTTTTCAAACTGTCTGCACACTCGTACGGGACAAGCAGCATGTCAAGTGTCTCGGCATATTTCAAAGCGTCGTCAAAGGTCATAACGGCTTTCACCTCGGGAATTACCGTTCTGCCCGACTGCTTTGCAGCGCTTTCGGCGATCGACTGCCAGCGAGCAAGCTTGCTCTTTTTCTTTTTTTCATCAAGCTTAACCACGCAGCGAACCATTTCCACCGGAACAATTTCCGTTGCTCCGAGCTCAACCGCCTTTTGAATGATCAGTTCCATTTTGTCTGCTTTCGGCAGGCCTTGAAACAGAACGAGGCGTACGGGAAGCTCGCTGCTTTCGAGCTGTCCTTTTTCAATATCGGCAACAACGCTGTCTCCGACAAATTCACGAATCGAACAGCAATAGCTTGCCCCGTTGCCGTCGTTGGCAATGAATTTTTCGTTCGGCTTCATTCTCAAAACATTTTTAATGTGGTTAAAGTCACCGCCCGTGATAACAACCTGAGAGTCGGAAATATTTTCGGCGGGAACAAAGAAATGATACATAATGATCGCTCCAAAAAAGTTTTCGGTTAATTATATCATTTTATAAAGAAAAATGAAAGAATAATATTGACTTTTTTTCTATCTATGCTATAATTATTTATGCGGATTAGGCTGTGTGCCCCGCCTCGGATTGGCTCACCGTGTAAAAATTCAGAGCTTTTTATTTTTGCAGGAGTGGCGGAATCGGCAGACGCGCTAGATTCAGGTTCTAGTGAATGCAAGTTCATGAGGGTTCAAGTCCCTTCTCCTGCACCAACAGAGTCGCTTATGCGGCTCTGTTTTTTTGAATATTTTGACTATTTATTTGGAGGAGGACTTGAACCCGAGAGGGTCTGAGCGTTAAAAAAACAGTCGTGTGGAATTTTTTCAGCGAAGAGTGATGAGCCATTTTGCGACGGGTCAGTATGCAAGGCACAGCCGCAGCAGACGGCAAGTCCCTTCTCCTGCACCAAATCGAGTCGCTTTGGCGGCTCTTTTTTTGGGAAAGATTCCGGGCGTTAAGAAAACAGTCGTGTGGAATTTTTTCAGCGAAGAGTGATGAGCCATTTTGCGATGGGTCAGTATGCAATGCGCAACCGCGGCAGACGACAAGTATTTTTTCCCACACCGATTAGAGTCGCTTCGGCGGCTCTTTTTTCAAGAATAACGATAAATTTTTATGATTTTATTTTAAAAAAACATAATAGAAATTAAAGACAGTGTATCTAAGCTTAAAAAGCAAATATGTCCATATTGACTTTAACGGGGTTTATTGCTATAATTGACACATGAAGTGTCTGACAGGTGAAGAAAGCTATGAATATTTTTATAACGCTTGATTCAAATTACATATATCCGCTGTGCGTTATGCTCAACTCGATAGCCGAAACTAATTCCGGCAATCGGATTGATCTTTATGTTGCTTATTCATCGCTGACCGAAAAGGATTTTTCGGACATGGAAAAGGCGCTCGGCATGACAAATCATGAGATACACAAAATACCCGTAAGCGACGATATGTTTGACGGCTGTCCTGTGCTTGACAGAATAAGCAAGGCGACATATTACCGTCTGCTTGCCGGAGATGTTCTCCCAAATGACATAGAAAGAGTTCTTTATCTCGATCCCGATATCGTTATCAACGGCGATCTGAGTGATTTTTATAATCTCGATTTGCAGGGGAATATTATTGCAGGTGCTCCGCATCTTTACGGAATCTTCGAGGGGGTCAATCGCTTACGCCTCGGTCTGAGCAAAGGAAGCCGCTATATTAACGCCGGCGTGTTGCTGATTGATTTAAAAAAATGGAGAGAAGAGATTTCTTTAAAAAGAATTTTTAAATTCATCTCAGTCAACCATAAAAAGCTTTTTCTTGCCGATCAGGATGTCATAAATGCTTTGATGAAAAACCGCACGCTTCCGATCGACGAGAGAGTTTATAATCTTGATGAAAAAACCTACCGTCATTTTTCTTCCTGTTTTGCCGGGGAAAGAAAAATCGACCTTGACTGGGTAGAGAAAAATACGGTTATTATTCATTTCAACGGTAAGAAAAAGCCTTGGAAAGAACAGAAATACACCGGAAGGCTCGGTGATTTTTTTGAAAAATACAAATTGCTGTGACTCTGATGTTGCAAAGCAAAAAAAGCTTCGCCTGATTCAAAGGGTGGGGTCAATTGTTGTTTGCTCTGTCATAGTCGCAGTTTTTATCTATATATATATAAAGTACGGCAAGGAGCTTTATTCCCTGCTCTGCGATGCCGAGCACATGAAAGTCTTTCTGTCTCGTTTTAAAGGCTTTGACAAGCTTGTTTTTGTTGCGATTCGTGCGATGCAGACCGTTGTCAAAATTATACCTGCCGAGCCGCTTGAAATCGGTTCGGGCGCCTTGTACGGAACATGGATGGGTATGTTCCTGTGCTTGCTCGGAACAGAGATCGGCTCGTTGGTCATAATTCTTTTGACAAAGCTTTTCGGCAGACGTCTTGTCAATCTTTTTATACCGATCGAGAAAATCGACTCATTGAAATTCCTCAAGGATAAAAAAACGGTGTACAAAACGCTTTTTGTTATTTATCTTATTCCGGGAACGCCCAAGGATGTATTGACTTATGCCGCCGGAATAACGGATCTTGACATGAAAAAATTCATGCTGATTACGAGCATCGCAAGAATTCCGTCAATCATTTCATCAACCTGGTGCGGAAACCAAATAACGGGAAGAAACTTTGATCTTGCAATTATAATTTTTGCCGTTACTGCGTTTCTCAGCATAATATGTTCGTTCTTTTATAAAAAGATTATCGGCGAAAAAGGAAAGAAAAAAAACGACGAAAACGAAGAAGGGACCGCCGACAAAACCAATGAGGAGGAAGCTGATTCTTGAAAACAAAAAAATTAACTGTCGAATCGGATAAAAGCTGTATTTATGCTCCGCTTTTGTTCCTTTTGGCGGCACTGTTGCCTGAATACTTTGCACCAGTTTTGGGCATTGTGATTTTTGCTCTTGTTTTGAAAAAAAGAATAGCAGAGAGGAGCAAACCGAATTTCGGCAAACTCGGAATTTCGATATTGATTTACATGGCGTGGATGGTGATCTGCTCAAGTTATTCGTCCTCGGCAATCTCTTCTTTGGCAAGCATCGGCTTATGGTGTCTGATGTTTACGGGATACTATGTTTTCACCGAAACCGTGGATTCCGAGGAAGCTGTTGACAGGGTGTTCTATTTCGGCTGTCTGTCTTCGGGAATTGCCGGATTTATCGGAATTGCACAAATGGTACTTTACCATCTCTGCCGGAGGACGGGAAGCGATCTTGCGAAATTCTTCAATCCTTTTTGGCGCTTTCTTGATTTCGGCGTCGAAAGACTGGTTAAATATCTGCCGGATTTTATTGTTTCAAACATGGCATCAACAAAGTTCCATTTCTTTTTAACAAGAGCAAGCGGAACATTTTCCAATCCGCTGTTTTTTGCAACCTTCTGCGTTTCTATGCTTCCGTTTACGGCGTATGTTTTCCTTTGCTCGGAAAATTCAAAGCGCAGATGGATCGGGCTTGTTTGTTGCCTTACAACCATCGGCGGCATTGCGCTTTCTTATTCAAGAGGTCCGTATCTCTTTGCGGTGATCGTTTTCTTTCTCTTGCTTCTCTACGGCGGAAAGAAAGGCTTAAAGCTTATGGCTCTCGGCGGAGTCGGAGTTTGCGCCATTGCGATTTTTGCAAACGGTATTTTCAAAAGGCTCCTCACACTCATCAGCGGCAAGGATATTTCCGTAAACACGAGAAAGCAGGTTTGGGACGCAGCTTTTGCGATGCTTAAAGAAAAACCGATTTTCGGATACGGAACGGGATTTGATAATATCCGTCGTGTAATGCATGAAGTGTATCATGTCAGACAGCCTCATGCGCACAATATCTTTCTTGAAACGTGGCTTGAAAACGGAGTTCTCGGAGCAATTCTGCTTGCGGCAATTTTTGTGATATTCTACATAAATATTTTTCGGCTCGCAAAACTCGGCTCAGGCACAAGGAACGTCGCGGTTACTCTTTTTGCAAGCGTTTCGGGATTTCTCCTTTGCGGAATGACGGATTGCCTGTTCTACGGGCTCAAGCCGCTTCAATATATGATGATGTTTCTGGGTCTCTCTCAAGCGGTTTTTACAATTTATCTGCGGAAGAAAGAAGAAGAAAACACATAGTATAAAAAATAAAGCTATAGTTCAGTGTCGGTATCTGCCGACGGTCGTGAACTATAGCTTTTTCTTTTTTTACTCAGAACTCGTCATTAAGCACGGCATGTGCACAGCGGAGTCCGTCAACAGCGGCGGAAACTATGCCGCCGGCGTAGCCGGCACCCTCGCCGCACGGGTAAAGCCCACGAACCTTGAGCGACTGGTAAAATTCGTCACGAACTATGCGCACGGGAGACGAGGATCTTGTCTCCGGAGCAGTCAGAACAGCGTCGGGAAGATCGAAGCCCTTGAGCTGAGTGCCCCATTTTGTGATAGCTGCCGCCATTGCCTCAGTCACCTTTTGCGGAAGCACTTGACGAATATCACCGAGTTTGACTCCCGTTGCACATGAAGGATTGACACTTCCGAGCCGGGTCGATTTGACATTTTGAAGAAAATCACCGACGAGCTGAGCCGGTGCGGTATAGTCTCCTCCGCCTGCGGCAAAAGCCTTTTCTTCAATCTCCTGCTGAAGCTTGAAGCCTGCCAGCGGATGCTCACTGCCGAAATCCTCCGGCTCAACGCCGACAAGAATTGCCGAGTTGGAGTTTCTGCCGTCACGGGCGTAATTGCTCATTCCGTTGACGACAACTGCGCCGCTGTCGCTTGTTGCGGCAACGACCGTTCCGCCGGGACACATACAAAACGTATAAGCGCCCCTGTGATGAAGCGAATGGTTGGCAAGCTTGTAATCCGCCGCCCCGAGAGAAGGATGGCCGGCAAAATCGCCGTACTGTGAGCGGTCTATCATTTCTCTCGGATGCTCGATTCTTGCTCCGACCGAAAACGGCTTTTGCATAATGTCGACACCCTTGCGATAAAGCATTTCAACCGTATCCTTTGCGGAATGACCGACGGCAAGAATTACGCTGTCGGCTTCAATGTCAATTTTTTCACCGTTCCCGTTTTCATATGAGATTCCGTGAACAACGCCGTTGGCAATGATAACATCGGTCAGCTTGCAGGAGAAAAGCACGTCGCCGCCGAGGCTTTTGATTTCCTCGCGAATATTTTTAACAACCTGAACGAGCTTGTCGGTTCCTATATGCGGACGCCATGACCATAGAATATCCTCGGGTGCGCCGAACTCAACAAAATCCAAAAAAACCTTGCGGCAGAGCTTGTCCTTAATTCCTGTTGTAAGCTTGCCGTCGGAGAACGTGCCTGCGCCGCCCTCGCCGAACTGAACATTTGAGGTTTCATCAAGTTTTTTGGTTGTCCAAAAACGGGTTACATCAGCAGTTCTTGCGTCAATGTCTCTGCCACGCTCAAGTACGATCGGACGAAGTCCTGCTCTTGCAAGGGTCAGCGCCGCCCACATTCCGCCGGGACCGAAGCCGACAACGACGGGGCGAAGCTCGCTTGTTCGCTTATTCTCGGGCATAGTATAGGTAAACGGCTCAACGATTGCCGCTTTTTTGTTCCTGCTTTTTGCGAGAATTTTTTTTTCATCTCCGTCTACGGTTACATCGACGCTGTGAACAAAAAAGAGGTTCTCCTTTTTTCTTGAATCGAGGGATTTTCTGACGATTTCAAGTGAGAGGATTTTCCTTTTGGAAATGCGCAGAGCTTTTGCCGCACCTGCCAGCACATCGTCATATGTACCCTCCAACGGAGTTTTGATTTCATTAACTCTTATCATATAATTATCCTGTTAAAAATTTTTGGTATATTTTATAATTCGCATCTCATGATTCTGCAAATTATACATTACTTGGTAAAAAGTGTGCTTGCCCGAGTCCGGAAGCGTATTGTATGCTTTTGACTCGCAGTCATAAAAAATAAAGAGGTTGTATCCCGAGGTGTCAACGAGCGAATATTTCAAACCATTGATTTTGTCCGGAATTTCGCTGAGCCACAAAGGAGATCTTTCGATAAAGCTTTCAAATTCTTCCGCCTGCTTGGGCTTATAAATTACATCCGTGCACGAATAGAGCTTCTCTCTTTTTATAAATGACTTTAACGAAGCGACAGCGCTTTTGTTTTCGTCTTTGAGTCCTATACTGTCAACGGTGGTTGCGCTGCCGTCGGTCGGGAAAGCAATTCCGATTATGTTCCCTGCTTCCGTGACATACCCAAAATCAGATGAAAAGCCGTTTTTGCCGAGAGTTATTTGCTTAGTGTCTATCGGCGAAAAAATATTGAAAATCTGCGCCGCACAAAAAGCAAAACAAATCAGCTTGATTATAATCTCGTTGCCGACTCTGCCCATATAATAATAGATAATAAAGAGAGAGCCGAGCGGAACGAGAAGAAAAGCAAGCGGTATCCAAACGGGTGATGTCCCGTGAACACTGTACCAGCTTTGCAAGAATGAGCGGCTGAAAATAAGAGCCGCAAGGTTGACAACAACAAGCATGATTCTCATCAGAACAGGCGAGCGGTATTCAACATTGAACTGCGGGTCAAACTCCGGCGGACGTTCGTAAAGCTCATCGCCGTAAGCAGACCCGTTAATTTCGTTTTGAGGCAATAGCTTCACCGTCCTTGATTTAATTGCCGATATTCTCAGCACAATGCTCGGCTCCCTGCATCGTCTGCATAGGGAGCCTGTTTTTTATTTAATAGCCATGAGGAAAGTGGGTTTAGTTTTACGCTTTAAAGAAAGCTGTGAAAGCCTTGTTTGCCATGTAAACGTCGAGCTTGGCGATGAGCTCGAACGGAGCGTGCATCGAGAGAACGGGAACGCCTACGTCGATAACATCAACGTCAAGGTTTGCGACATACTTTGCAACCGTTCCGCCGCCGCCGGCGTCAACCGCACCGAGCTCGCCGAGTTGCCAATTTACGTTAGCGTTGTTGAAAATTCTCGTAACCTCGCCGACAAATTCTGCACTTGCGTCCGAGGTGCCGCCCTTGCCTCTTGCACCCGTATACTTCGTGACAACGATGCCTCTGTTAAGATAAGAAGCGTTTCTTGCTTCGAACGGAGTCGGGAAGGTCGGGTCAAATGCCGCATTGACATCGGCAGAAAGACACTTCGACTTTGAAAGAACATCCCAAACCATAAGACCTTCGGCTCTTGCAAGGTCGGCAATAAAATACTTCATATAGGATGAATTAAGACCCGTATTTCCGTCCGAGCCGGTTTCTTCCTTGTCGGTAAGAACAGCAATAGCGGTGTAATCGGGAGTTTCGTCAAGGTCGAGAATTGCTCTGAGCTCGGGATAAGCGCAGACACGGTCGTCATGGCCGTAGCCGCCGATAAGACTGCGGTCGAATCCGATATCCGTAACCTTTGCCGCAGGAACCATTTCAAGCTCAGCCGTGAGGAAGTCCTCCTCGACCATGCCGTACTTTTCGTTGAGAAGATTGAGGATGTTAAGCTTAACAAGCTCGCTGCCCTTGTCCGCCTTGAACGGAAGTGAGCCGACAATAACATTCAGCTCCTCGCCTTTAATTCCGTCGTCAAGGGTTCTCTTGTCCTGCTCCTTCGAAAGGTGAGGAAGAAGGTCGGATATAACGAACTGAGGCTCACCTTCTTTTTCGCCGAGGCTGACCTCAACCTCCGTGCCGTCACGCAGAACGACAATGCCATGGAGTGACATCGGAATCGTTGTCCACTGATATTTCTTGATTCCGCCGTAGTAGTGAGTCTTGAAAAGAGCAACCTCGTTTGCTTCATAGAGAGGGTTTGGCTTAAGGTCAAGCCGGGGAGAATCAATATGAGCCGCTGCGATCCTTACACCCTCGCCGACGCTCTTTTTGCCGATAACGGCAAGGATAACCGCTTTTTTACGGTTGAGATAGTAAACCTTGTCGCCGGGTGCGTACTTCTTGAATTTATCAAAGGGAACGAAGCCCTTTTTCTCTGCCTCGGCAACAACAAATTTTGCGACCTCTCGCTCCGTCTTGTTGTCGTTGAGGAATTTTTTGTAATCCTCGGCGAAATCCATCGCCTTTTGAAGCTCTGCTTCATCAACAAAATTTGCGCTGTGCTTTTTGTTCATAAACAATTTTTCGCACAAAACATCAACTTCTGTCTTTTCTTCTGCCATTGTGATTTCCTCCTTAAAATTTCGACCGATTTACGGTAAACTTATTCTTTTTCGCCTTGCTTGAACCGACAGTTTGTGCAGGGCGTTTGTTTTATAATTCATTCAGTTGATCGGACAGGTTTTCGCTTCCGTTATTGCGGACAATAATATCTGCCTTTTCTATATAATATTGCTCATTTTTTTGTGCATTTATTCTGAGCATGGCTGTCTCGCGGCTTATGCCGTCACGCTTCATTATTCGCTCGGCACGAATCTCTTTGTCAGCGGTTACAACTATCATTTTTGTGCAGTATTTCGGCAGATCACAATCGAAAATTGCCGCCGCATCAATGATAACGCCCTTGTATTCCGATGTGAAATTATTCCTTATTGTTTCAAGCGCAAGAGCGGTTATCACAGGATGGGTGATTCTGTTAAGACGCTGACGCTTATGCTCGTTGGCAAATGCACCCTTGGCAAGCTCACTGCGAATAAGATTGCCTTCGGAATCAAGAATTTCTTTTCCGAATTCGTCGGCAAGCGCATTGAGAACATCGGGAATTTCAACAGCCCTTCTTGCAAGAATATCGCCGTCAACTATCAGATAGCCCTTCTTTTTCAGCTCATTGCCGACTGTGGTTTTGCCTGCGCCGCTCTGACCTGTCAGACCGTATATAACGGGCGGCTCGATAATTTTGAATGCCGCCGCACGCAAAAGACGGTTGTAAACTCCGAGACCTACTCCCTCGGCGGACGGTGCACGGACGAAAACACGCTTTATTCCCATATCGTCAAATTTACGCAAATCATCAAAAAGGCTGTGCGCCTGTTCGAGCGAATTATCCTTTCTTCCGAACGAAAGGCAGGGAACGGGAAGTTCGTTCTCTTCACCGTCAAAGCAAAGAGCCGCATCTCCTTCACGCAAATCGCAGTCAATCTGATATTTAAAGCTCGGAAGACTGCCGTTTACTATATATACCTCGGCTTTCGGCGAATAATGCTTATATTTCATTCCCGGAGAAGCCGGACGCTCGCCTTCCTTGAGCTGTGAGAGTACGGCAGGGTCGATATCAACGTGACCCAGTACCGCCTCGAGCTGCTCATGGGTTATTCCGCCGGGTCTGAGAAGTCTCGGCGGATCGGTTGCAAGCGTAACGACCGTGGATTCAATACCTACGTCGCACGGGCCGCCGTCGACGATTGCTTCGATTTTTCCGTTCATGTCGTCCATAACATGTTTTGCCGTCGTCGGACTCGGAAGTCCCGAGGAATTTGCGGACGGCGCGGCAAGCGGACGACCGGTCTTCTCAATTATCGCTCTTGCTACAGGATGAGACGGCATACGAACAGCAACTGTCGGCAGTCCTGCGCTCACCTCGTCGGGAATTATATCGGATTTCGGCAAAATTATTGTCATCGGACCCGGCCAGTAGCGGTCGGCAAGCCCCTTTGCCTTGTGCGGCACGCCCTTGACAAGCCTGTAGATTTCCTCAAAACGGCTGATATGTACTATCAGCGGATTATCCATAGGTCTGCCCTTGGCTTTAAAGATTTTTGCGACCGCATCGGAATTCAGCGCGTCCGCAGCAAGTCCGTAAACCGTCTCGGTCGGAATTGCGACAAGCCCGCCGTTTTTTAGAATCTTAGCGGCTCTTTCAATATCCTTCTGTGAGCCGCCGTCAAAAATTTCAGTTTCCATGTTTTTACTCAGCTTTCAGTTTTTCGGCAGTGTCTGCGGTGATGAGAGCGTCGATAAGCTCGTCAAGATCACCGTTCATAATAGCCTCTATTTTATATAAGGTCAACCCGATTCTGTGGTCGCTGACACGACCTTGCGGGAAGTTGTAAGTTCTTATTCTCTCGCTTCTGTCACCTGTACCGACCTGCGATTTTCTTTCGCCTGCGATCGCTTCGTTCTGCTTTGCACGCTCCTGCTCAAGAATTCTCGAACGCAGAATTTTCATCGCTCTGTCTTTATTTTTATATTGGCTTCGCTCGTCCTGACATTCAACGACCGTGCCTGTCGGAATATGTGTAATTCTTATCGCCGATTCGGTTTTGTTGATATGCTGACCGCCTGCTCCGCTTGAACGGAAGGTATCAATCTGAAGGTCGGTCGGGTTGATTTGCAGGTCAACCTCCTCCGCCTCGGGCAGAACGGCAACGGTGACCGCCTGCTCCGCTTGAACGGCAACGGTAACGGTCGAGGTATGAATCCTACCCTGCGATTCCGTTTCGGGAACACGCTGAACACGGTGAACACCGCTTTCAAACTTGAAGCGAGAGTATGCACCGTCTCCGGATATCATGAAACTGATTTCTTTATACCCGCCAAGCTCGGTTGGATTTGCATTGAGAATTTCCGTTTTCCAGCCCTTAGCCTCGGCATACATCGAATACATTCTGAAAAGAGAATTTGCAAAAAGTGCGGATTCCTCACCGCCTGCGCCGCCCCGGATTTCAATAATAACGTTTTTGTCATCGTTCGGATCTCTCGGCAGCAGCAAAATTTTAAGCTCTTCCTTGATTTTCTCCAGATCGTCTCTTGACTGCTCAAACTGCTCCTGAACCATCTCACGGAAGTCTTTATCGAGTCCTCCCTCGCCGAGCAAGGCTTGAGCTTCTTCAAAGTCGGCGTTTACTTTTTTATATTCTCGGTATTTTTCAACCACGGGAGTCAGGTGCTTCGCCTCCTGCATGAGCGTTTTGTACTTCTCAATGTCCGAAACAACGTCCGGGTCACAGAGCTGCGTGTTTATGCTTTCAAATTTTTCTTCAACAGATTTCAGTTTTTCTATCATAGTAAGTTCCTCCGAAAATTATTTGTTCTCACACGGGGAACGCTAATCCTCGGGGTGAATTATTCTGCGAATGTTTTTTTCTGCCTTAGAGCGTGGAACCATGACCTCATGGCCGCATTTTTCGCATTTGATTTTAAAGTCCATGCCCGAGCGCAAAACATCAAAGGTATTACAGCCGCAGGGGTGGTTTTTCTTCATAACGAGCTTGTCGCCCACACGAACGTCCATGCAATCGCTCCTTTTCAATAATTTCTCCATTATATTATAACACATTCTGTACCGAAAGTATAGAGGTATTTGTCATTATCGGGAATAGAAATCATATAAATTAGTAAAGTAACCGCTAACAAGCAGTCACTAAAAAACAAATTTAAATAAAACAAAGGTGGTAAAACTTATGCAAAACTTTAAACCGGAAGGTCAGACTATTCTCACTCCGTCCAATCAGGCTGCACTTTCTTCCCCGAATTCTCTGCACGAGGCTTGTATCGTCGGAGATACGCTTGAAGCACGGGCTTTGCTTTGCGACAAGGAGCATAACCTGCGTGTTGATCTCGGCTGTATGTACGGAATAATTCCCCACAACGAGGGAGCGCTCGGCATCGACAACGGCTCGGTCAGGGATATTGCGCTGATTTCGAGGGTTAACAAGCCTGTCATGTTCAAAATTATCGGTTTTCAAAAGGACGATAACGAACGTGAATATGCAATCCTCAGCCGAAGGGCTGTTCAAAAGGACTGTATGGATAATTATATTTCAAAGCTTCGCCCCGGTGATGTGATCACAGCTAAGGTAACCCACATGGAGAACTTCGGCGTTTTCCTCGATATCGGTGCAGGAATTAACGGGCTTTTGCCCATTGACAGCATTTCCGTTTCGAGGATTCCGCATCCGTCCGTCCGTTTTTCGGTCGGACAGACGATAAGAGTTGTTGTTAAGTCGATTGATGAGCAAGGTCGCCTGACCTTTTCTCACAAAGAGCTGCTCGGCACATGGGAACAGAATGCCGACGAGTTTGCTCCGGGCGAAACCGTGCCCGGAATTGTTCGCTCGGTTGAAAGCTATGGTATATTCGTTGAGCTGACACCGAATCTGGCAGGCCTTGCCGAATATTCCTCCGGCATCACGGCAGGCAGTCATGCGGGTGTTTATATAAAAAGTATGCTCCCTGAACGCATGAAGATAAAATTGATAATCGTCGATGCGTTTGAGGCGGAATATCCTGCTCCGCCGATAAAGTATTTCACCGAACTTGACCATATTGACAGATGGGTTTATTCTCCGGCAGAGTGTTCAAAGGTCATAGAAAGCAGCTTTTCTTAACTTTTTTCGTTTCTCGACAGAAAAAATAAATTCTTGCATTTTCAAGCCACTTGTATTATAATATAATCAGAATAATATTGTGGTTTTTGTTGAAATGGGAGGATTTTTAAGAAATGATCTGTGATTTACATTGTCATACTAAGCTCTCGGACGGCTCGATGGGCATAGATGACATTATTGTTCTGGCAGAAAAATGCGGCGTTACCACCTTAGCTGTAACCGATCTTGATTGCCTTGCAGGCACGGTAAGGGCACGTCTTATAGGAGAACGCCATGGAATAAAGGTTATTCAGGGCGTCGAGATTTCCGCTTATGACAGCGAAAACGACAGGGAAGTTTTTATTCTCGGATACATGAGCGATTCCCCTGACCGCCTGGAAGGTCTTTGCCACCGTAACCTTGTTGCGAGAAAAAGAGCGGCACAGTTTATGATGATAAAGGCGGCTCAGCGTTTTCCGATAACGACCGATCTGGTTCTCAAATGCGCTCAGGGCTCAACGAACGTTTACCCTGTTCATATAATGGCAGCTCTCGTTGAGAGCGGAGTTACGACCGAGCTTTTCGGAGACCTTTATAAGGAGCTTTTTTCAAAGGGCGGAGACAAGAGTATTCTCATCAAGCCGAAGTTCTCCGAAATGGCGGAGGTTATTCAGTCAGTTCATGACGCAGGCGGAATTGCGATACTTTCCCACCCGGGCGATTATGAAGGTACAAATATTGTTGAGAAAGCAATGGAAGCAGGAATTGACGGCTTTGAGGCTTGGTGTCCCGAGCATGACGAGGCAACATCGGAAAAGTTCGCTTCGCTTGCAAAGAAAAACGGTATTCTTGCAATCGGAGGCAGCAGCTTCCGCGGCAGACACAACAGATCCTGCGTAACCCTCGGAACAATTGTTACTCCTGAGGATAAGTTCACAGAGTTTTCTAATTATAAGGCAAAAATCCGCCGTCAAAAAGCAAAGGCGGAATAATCGGAGACACGAGAAATGGCAGAGGACAGAGATATTAAAATCTATGAGGGCGGGAAAAGCCGCGAGCTGAATGATATTCAGCGGATTTCCGAGGATATTGACCGCAACAAGCGGAACGGAAATATTGATAAGGCAAAAGCTCTCGGAAAAAGGCTTGCAAAAATTCGCCCCGACTGCAAAAAGCTCGGACTTGATATTGGCAGTATGCCTGCGGCTGAGCTTTATTGCGTGCGTGTTTTGCTGACTTTTACTGCGGAATATGCTGTCCAAAAGTATGTTTTATCCGATACTCTTATTGATGCCGTAAGTGCCTCAATGTATGATTATCTCAAGGCTGAGGAAAAGGGGTATTACAATAACATTTCCGACGGCAGTGCGTTCACGTTTTATCTTCTCGCACTCAAAAAGAGCGGCGATACAGCAAAAAATATCGGCGAACAGTTTGCACAGAGATGCGGAATAAGCAGCGATGAATACGTCACCTTCGGTGCAGACATATTTAATAAGTCGCTTGAACTTTACTCAAAAATAATCGACGAAACCGAATTTGTCGGTGAATAACAAATAAAATATAAAGCTGTTGCATGGAACCTTATCCGTGCAACAGCTTTATTGGTTTACGGCGATGTAAAGTATTGTAATTACAATAAAAACGATCAGCAGCCATCCCCATTTTTTATTATCAATTAAATACACAATCAGTTTTATAAACCAATACAGCAGGGCTAAAATAAATCCTATCATAGTTTCACCTTTCTTTAAATTTTTTCGGGCATTCAAGATACAACCTGTATATATAACCGCAAAGGGGGTCTGTCGACGTATTCTGATTGTGTAAGAGATATAAAATCACATATAATATTTTGACGAACCTGATTTAACTTCACTTTATAAAAAGCAGAAACTGTCATGGCTCCCTTTTATGGGAGCTGTCACAGCGTGCTTGTGACTGAGGGGTTATATTTTTGACTTGCCTAAATCTATCTTAACCGTGGGCTCCTCCGTTAGGGGGTTTAGTTCGAGAGAAAAGATATAAAGATACATATAACTGATAGAAAAACGAGCAGAGAAAATAAAAAAACAGCAAAGAAAGCAAAATCAAGATATATCCACAAAAAGGAGAAAAGGGAGAGAAAAGCTATATATGGTGCATGAAATAAGAATAACTACCACATGGAAGGACAAAAATCAAATAAAGAAAAACGCGGATAAAAGCAACACGCGGAGGAGTTGGAGGAGAGGTAATAAAAAAGGGAAAAAGATTGAAAAAAGGTGTTGACAAAAAGGGGGTGGTTTGGTATAATAGCAAAGCTCACTTGAGAAACGGCTCTGCTGAGGCGGTTCAGGAGTGGGTGATGCACCTTGAAAATTAAACAACGATTAACAGAAATTACCCTTGAAAGATTTCTTAAGTTTTGTAAAAACAAAACGTACTTTTAAAACAGTAATATCTGGGAACAGATAAAGCCAGCAATGGCAAAATGAGCGAATTAAGCTCTGAAAATGATTTAAGCGCTGAGGCGTTTAGATATAATTTTTAGAGAGTTTGATCCTGGCTCAGGACGAACGCTGGCGGCGTGCTTAACACATGCAAGTCGAACGAGAATCTATGGAAAGAGGATTCGTCCAATTGAAATAGAGGACAGTGGCGGACGGGTGAGTAACGCGTGAGGAACCTGCCTTTCAGAGGGGGACAACAGTTGGAAACGACTGCTAATACCGCATAACGCGTAGAGGTCGCATGGCCTTTACGCCAAAGATTTATCGCTGAAAGATGGCCTCGCGTCTGATTAGCTAGTTGGTGAGGTAACGGCCCACCAAGGCGACGATCAGTAGCCGGACTGAGAGGTTGAACGGCCACATTGGGACTGAGATACGGCC
>OKUV01000477.1_pt1 | contig 16814 bp, 8 predicted proteins | sample 1606661 | NCBI WGS metagenome assembly OKUV01 (sample SAMEA3882521, study PRJEB24775) | human gut metagenome | biome: human-associated habitat; feature: intestine environment; material: feces | place: Netherlands | collected 2009/2010
CAAATGTCATCTTGTTGTGGTTATTTTTACGGAAATATGGATCCAGCTTCATATAATCAAGGAAGTCATGCATCCATCCCATGTTCCATTTGTAGCTGAAGTTCAGTCCGTCTTCCTCTACCTTGCCTGTTACCTTTGGCCATGCGGTAGACTCTTCGGCTATCATTACAGTTCCGTGATTTCTTCCAAGTATGAGTGTATTGATATGCTTGAAAAACTCTACTGCCTCGAGGTTCTTATTTCCTCCAAACTTGTTTGGCACCCACTGTCCGTCGTTCTTTCCATAGTCAAGATAAAGCATTGACGCAACTGCATCCACACGGAGTCCGTCTACGTGGTAATTTTCTATCCACATAAGTGCACTTCCGATAAGGAAGTTCTTTACTTCATTCTTACCGTAGTCAAATATCTTTGTGCCCCAGTCGGGATGCTCTCCCTTTCTTGGGTCTGCATACTCATATGTGGCTGTTCCATCGAAATTGGCAAGTCCATGCGCATCCTTTGGGAAATGTGCAGGTACCCAGTCGAGGATTACTCCGATATTATTTTTATGGCACTGATCAACAAAGTATGCAAAATCCTCAGGCTCTCCATACCTCGATGTAGGTGCATAGTAGCCTGTCACCTGATATCCCCATGAGCCATCAAACGGATACTCTGAAATACCCATAAGCTCAATATGTGTATATCCCATAGTTTTCACATAGGATACGAGTGATTTTGCAAGCTCCCTGTATGTATAAAAGCCCTCATCATCCCTGCCCGGATGTCTCATCCATGAGCCCGGATGGCACTCATATATAGCCATAGGTGAAGAATATACATCAGCATCTGACTTTGCTGCTCTCTTATCCATCCACTCTTTGTCAGTCCATGTGAAGTGCTCGATATCTGTGATGATTGACGCTGTTCCCGGACGAAGCTCTGCGTAGTTTGCGTATGGATCCGCCTTGTACAGCTTATCACCCTGTTCAGTGACTATAATAAACTTATACATCTGACCCTTTTGCGCTCCCGGTACAAAAAGCTCATACACTCCCATGGTTTCCGGCTCTACACGCTTCATCTCATGACTGGTCTCATTCCAGTCGTTAAACTCACCAAACACGTATACTTCCCTCGCATGTGGCGCCCAGACGTCAAAGCACACTCCTTTTTTTCCTTTACGCTCAGCTAAGTGAGCACCCATCTTCTTGTAGATATCATAGTGTGTTGCCTGACCAAACAGGTAACAATCCATTGCTGTAAAATTACACATATATATACCCCCCATAAGTATTTATTTTTCCCTGAAATGATCCTCTTTGAGTACAATTCGGTCATCATCTGTATATCGCCTGGCTGTCAGAATACTTATAGCCTTCTTAAGTCCGCTGTGAGCCTCCCTGTCTATGGCCTCGTCAATTATATCCTTGACCTCTGTCAGAGTGGTAGCCTGGTCTATCCTCTCAATATTGCTGATTCTGTTATGCAATGCCAGAATAGCCATCTCATCTATCTTGTACCCAAGCTCTGCAGAGTACGATTTGGCAAACAATACGAGTTCATCATTTGTAAAAATAGGAACCGATATCTTTTCCGTGAACTTGGATGCAAAGCCCTCATCCATTGAGAGAGCCTTCTTTATACCCTTTGATGTATCCTCAAGTATATAGAGTGTTCCTGTAATATCATGCTCCATCAAAAATGATAGCTGGGCAGCTATGCTGCGGTCGATATCACCGGCTCTTTCTATGATGAGACAGCCTCCTGTTATCTTTCTGACTACCTGCTGCACATCCTTTTTATTGAGTGCAGCAGCATCAATCTTTCCCATCTTTCCTGTGAGCTGTTCACCATCTTTTTGTAATACCTTTATAAAGCTTGTAGCAAGCATTGTCTTTCCGCAACCCTGCTCTCCCTGTATAATGAGGTTGCCTGTGGATGCGTTTTCTTTCCTGTTGAAATGATCAAGCACTGCATTATATGCCTTGCAGATCTGATCCTCCATACCCTTTACCGGTATGAAATATGAAAATATAGCTTTCTGTTCGCTTGTAAGCTCTTTTATATGTTTTGTTTCTTTTAATTTCGAGTCATCTTCTTCGCTGTCTAAATCCTCCGGCAATGAAATATCCGGCATTTTTCTTGTCTTAGCCATATCCAGCTTCTTCTCCAGTCCCGGATTTTTTGCTGTCATCTTGGCTATTTCCTGCTCGATAAATGATGTCACATGATCAAAATCTCTCTTCTCAGAAACGTTTTCTTTCTCCTGTGAAGCCTCATCATCTGATGTATCATCATCGACATTTAACATATCATCTGTTATTTCAGGCATCATGGTAGTCGGCTGCATGAGTATCTCGTCTTTCTCAGACTCCTCTGCCATAATTATATCCTCCGGCTCTCCAACCGGTTCCTTGACTTCATCTGTAGCCTCTTCCGGTGCTTCCTGCGACTCCTGTACTTCGTCTATAGTATCTTCCGGTGCTTCCTGCGGCTCCTGTGCTTCGTCTATAGCCTCTTCCGGTGCTTCCTGCGGCTCCTGTACTTCATCCACAGTCTCATCTGCATAAAGCTCCTGCATATCCGGTTTCTGCTCTTCTTCAGGCTCCTTCACGGCAGCTTTCTGCTCTATAATATCAACCGGGACCTTCAAATACTCCTCCTCAAGAAGTTCCTTCGGAGTGACACCTGCATCCAGCTTTGGAATGACATCATTTAGTCTCTCCATGATGTCTCCTGCCTCCTGAAGTGCTCTTGCCTTAGCTGACTCAAGTTTCTGCTGCTCAGCCTCTTTAAGTGCAATTTCAGCCGCATGTCTGGTCTTTTCCCATTCTTCAAGCACATCCTGTATAGACATCTGTCCTGTAATCTGATGCTCAAGCTGAGTCTTTTCACTCATGACAATAGACATCTGTCCGTCAGCGTCTTCACCCAAAAGCTCTTTGAAATTCAACTTAAGTGAACCATCTATCTCTTCATCTGTAGCGATATGCTCTGTCTCTTCCGGCTGCTGTACATACTCTTCCTGCTCCTTTTCGAGCTTGAGATAAGGAATATCCTCAACTATTTTTTTGATGGTATCCATCGTATCAGCAACTTCATTCTTGCCCTTGGCCTCCATGATCTGCTGCATACCCTTGGCAATCTCCTGCTGTAAATTTACAGTATTGAACTTCTCCTGATTTACAGTAATCTTCGGAATAGTTACGTCATCATGCACTATCTCTCCGCCCTTTACCATCTCCATGGCACCTATCTCAGTGACCTCAGCCTCATCCTTTATCTTAGCCGGCTTTTCCTTCTCTGCCTTGAATCGTCTGTACTTTTCCTCCTGAGCCTTGGTAAGTGGCTGATAAAGCATCTTAAGCTCCAGCGCACGCTCCACATATGGTCCGTCTCCGAACCACAGAATGAGCTCATCGCAGGCATCTATACACTTATCGGCTTTTCCGGCCTTGTGGTATAGATATGCAAGCTCGTATGCCCACTCCTCAGTGTATTCTTCATCCTTGTACTCTTCAAGAATAGTGATAAGCTCATCAAATGAAGCTCCCTGCCCTTTTTTGATGGCATATCTTAATACATACTTCATATCATCATGAGGCGCTATCTCAACAAACTCATCATAATACTCTGTAGCAGCATCATAATCACCCATCTTGATGGCAACCTCAGCCAGTCTGTATATAATCATCCTGCCGATTGGTGAACGGTCATAGGCCATTAAAAGTATATCCCTTGCATCCTGGTATCTTTCGGCCTTCTCGTAGATTTCGCCGATTTTAACGAGTGTATTTACATTTTTAATTTTGTTCCAATTTATGCTATCCGCAATCTCTGCTGCGCTCATATAGCCCTCCTCGGCGCTTAGGGCTTTTATCTGATCCAGCTTGAGATTGTATTCGTATTTATCCACTTATTTCACCTACTCGTATTTAAGCTTATTATTTTTGGTATCTACGCCTGTTGTCTTTGTATAATCCATTGTGTCCTCAGGAAGCTTCTTTTTCCTGAGAGCATAATTAACAACTCTTCTCACAATATAGTATATCACAGCAAAGGTCGGAACACCAAGTAACATTCCAAGAAAACCAAACATTCCTCCGCCGATTAGTATGGCAAACATAACCCAGAAGGTCGAAAGACCGGTAGATGAGCCAAGTATCTTAGGCCCTATTATATTGCCATCCACCTGCTGCAGCACGACAATAAATATCAGAAGATAAAGTGCATGCCACGGACTCTGAATTACTACTATGAGTAACGATGGAATTGCACCGATAAACGGTCCGAATACCGGAATCACATTTGTGACGCCGATAATCACTGCAACGAGCACCGATGATGGAATCCTTAAAATCAGACATCCGAAATATGCAATCACACCTATAATCAGTGAATCTATAATCTTACCGCTTATGAAGCCTCCAAAAATCTCATTTGTCTTTCTGATCGTCTCAATGATGATATTGCCTGTCTTTGGCTTGCAGACAGCATATATTATCTTTTTACTCTGTCCTGCGAGAGTCTCCTGAATACTCATCACATAGACCATCACGATTATTCCGATAATGAAATTGAGTAAACCTCTGACTACCGAAATCACACCGGTTGTAATCTGTGCAACATACTTCTGTGCCTCAGGAATTATCTTTTCTGTGGCATAATTCTCAATGTAGTCGGTTGTATTCTGTAAACATGTGCTCGCGAGCTCAGCTATTTTGCTGCCTCCGAAATTGCCGTTCTTTATCATGTTGATGAATGCCGCAACGTCATTTGGCAGTGTCTTAATAAGTCCTGATATACTTGCTATGACAGAAGGCACAATAGCCGCAATGAGGAGCGAAATAATCGCTACAAGAATAATAACCGAGCCTGTGATTGCAAGAGCTCTTGAAACCTTTCGCAGCTTGCTTTCGCTTTTCATCTTTTTGGAAAGAAGCTTTTTAAAGCATCTTTCCAGACACAGCATGACAGGATTCATCAGGTATGCAAGCACAAGTCCCATTATAATGGGCATTGCTGCCGCAAGCAGCTTGCTCCATATGCCTGCAAAGCCCTCAAATCTGTACAGTGCAAAGAAAAACAGTATACTGACTGCAAACGTGACAAATACCATGACACCTATTCTGATCAGATGTGGCCATTCCTCACGCCCTGGGTGCGAATTCTGCTTCGCACCCTTATCTTCATTTATCTCAATGTTTGATTTTTTACCAGCTTTTCCGGTTTCTTCCATCGGATTAAACTCTCCTTATTTACGATTATAGTTGATGAGACATCCCTTTAATATTATCTCTCTTTCATCATCTGTGAGCTCACCCATCTTCAGTGTAAATGGCTTTAATTCACCATCCTTGACAACATATGCCTCAAACTCCGTCTTTGCATCCTCGATTTCCTTCTTGATTCCCGGAAGGAAGATATAGTCGAGGTTGTGGAACGGAAGCTCTCCCTCATCGATGATGAATGGAAGCATTCCCCAGTTGATAAGGTTTGAACGGTATCTCTTTGTGGCATACTCGTTTGCGATATTTGCCCAGCCTCCGAGTACCTTCTGGCAGCTGGCAGCCTGCTCTCTTGCTGAGCCGTCACCCGGCTTAACAGCAAAAATTGTGCTTCCGAAGCCCATATTCTCATGGCTTGCCTCAGGGAATTTTTTCTTTACTACTCCCATGATTTCAGCAACCTCAGGAACAGCCTTTCCTGCGCACTCACCACTCTCTATAGCCTTCTGGGCCTTCTGGATTTCCTTTGCTCTGCCTACATACTCAGGATCCTTTCTTGAAAGTGCGAACTCTGCAAGTCCAAGAGGGTTTGAACGATATGAAGATGTCTCTCCTGAAGGAATGAGCTCATCTGTTGTAGTAACAGGATCATGAATCTCTGAAACCACCTTAAGGAGCATATTCTCCGGAAGCGCACTCATTGCCGGCCAGTCCTTAATGTTTGGTCCGAACTGGATTTCAACTGAAGGATCTGCCACTCCATGGCTGTCAAATACACGGTTCTCATATATAGTCTTGTCAAAGAAATATTTTGGCTTTGTAAAGTTGACATCAATATCCGCTGCTGATGTAAGGAAGCCCTTGTTTGCTGCTGTTGCAGCGATTGAACGTGCATCCATGAGTGCCACTGAGCTGATCTGTCCGTTCTGTACCTTAGAACCCTCTCTGTTAGGGAAGTTTCTTGTTGAATGACGGATAGAGAATGCGTTGTTGGCAGGTGTATCTCCTGCACCAAAGCAAGGTCCGCAGAAAGCAGTCTTTACGATTGCACCTGTCTCAAGAAGCTTTGCTACAGCTCCGTTTTTCACAAGCTCCATGTATATTGGAGTAGATGCCGGGTAAACACTCAGTGTAAACTCGTCTGCTCCGATTGAATGTCCGTTTAATATGTCAGCCGCATCGCAGATATTCTCAAATCCACCGCCTGCACAGCCTGCGATGATTCCCTGGTCTACATACAGTTTTCCGTCTCTTACCTTACTCTTTAAATCAAGCTTCACCTTGCCGTCAAAGCTTACCTCAGCTCTCTTCTCACAGTCATCAAGAATATCCATGAGGTTTGCATTGAGCTCATCGATAGTATAGGTATTGCTTGGATGGAATGGCATAGCTATCATTGGGCGGATCTGGCTTAAATCAATCTCAATAAATCTGTCGTAGTAAGCCACCTCACCCGGATTAAGCTCCTTGTGGTCCTCAGCCCTACCGTGAATCTCAAAGAATTCCTTAACCTTGTCATCTGTTCTCCAGATAGAAGAAAGACATGTAGTCTCTGTTGTCATAACATCGACACCTATACGGAAGTCAACGCTCAGATTAGACACACCCGGTCCTACAAACTCCATAACTTTGTTCTTTACAAATCCGTTTCCGAATACCTCTCCGATAATTGCAAGTGCGACATCCTGTGGTCCAACGCCCTTGATTGGCTCTCCTGTCAGGTAAATGCCTACTACCTCAGGCATATCAATATCATATGTCTGTTCAAGAAGCTGCTTAACAAGCTCAGGTCCACCCTCGCCGACTGCCATAGTACCAAGTGCACCATAGCGTGTATGTGAATCAGAACCAAGTATCATTTTTCCGCCGCCGGCAAGCATCTCTCGTGCAAACTGATGGATAACTGCCTGATGAGGTGGTACATAGATTCCGCCGTACTTCTTTGCACATGTGAGACCAAACATGTGATCATCCTCATTGATTGTTCCACCAACTGCACAAAGGCTGTTGTGACAGTTTGTAAGTACATACGGGATAGGGAATTTCTCAAGTCCTGAAGCTCTTGCTGTCTGAATGATACCTACAAATGTAATATCATGCGATGTAAGCTTATCAAACTTAATCTGAAGCTTGTCCATATTGCCGGATGTATTGTGCTCCTTTAAAATACCGTAAGCAATTGTCTCCTGCTTAGCTGTCTGTTTATCGATGTCCATGCCGGTCTTGCTTTTGACAGCTGCCTGAGCCTCCGGTCCATCAATTATTACTTCCTTACCGTTTAAAAGGTAAGCACCATTTTCATATAATTTCACTTATTCTACCTCCGTATGTGTATTTCAAAATTCTTTTATTTACTATTATATAATATTATAGGTAATTGTGGCAATAAATAAATCACCATCTACCTTAATTTCGAATTTTCCTCCCATCAAATGGGTCAGATTCTTTGCAATCGAAAGTCCAAGTCCACTTCCTTCAGTAGTTCTCGACCTCTCTCCCCTCACAAAACGCTCTGTCAGGTCTACATTTCCGTTGCTTACTATGTCAAGCTCGTTCTTAGACACATTCTTTATTGTAAAAACTGCCTTTTTATCTGCCTTTTCAAGCTCTACATATACTCTGGTATTTTCCAGTGCATATTTTGCGGCATTAGTATACAGATTTTCAATAGAGCGGTAAAGCTGACGTCCATCCGCATAGATAAATATCTGTTCTGATGGAATTTTTGTAACTATTGTCAGATTTCTCGACTCAAAGCGCTCATTGAATTCACCTCCGGTCTGGTATAAAAGCTCAACCAGATCAAGCTTTTGCATATTGAGCTTCACATTTCCCGAGGTAATCTTTGATGTCTCTACCAAATCCTCTGTAAGCTGCTTTAAGCGCTGTGACTTTTCCTCCAGCACATGTATATAGTATTTGGCATTTTCATTTTCCAGATTTTCCCTCTTAAGCAGGTCAACATAGTTGACTATTGAAGTCAGAGGTGTCTTTATATCATGTGATACGTTTGTTATTAGGTCTGCCTTTAGTTTTTCATTTTTAAGACTCTCATTTACCGAGCTCATAAGACCCTGGCGTATATGGTTGACAGCCTCCGCCACCTTTTTCTGCTGCCCATGAAACTCATTGACATTGAGTGTAGTGTCAAGCGCTCCTTCCGAGATAGCTTCAAGTGCCTCCTGTATGCGCATTATCTCTTTGTTTTTTTGTGTGTGGATATCCTTTTTCTCAATAACTCTTTTCAAAAGCTCATAGCCCTTGTACATCAGGCTGTGTGTGTAAAGTATATTGCCTTTTATCTTCCTTACAATGCTCTGGTATAAAATAATAAAAGCCAGATCAAACAAAAAAGTAAATGTGCCGGCCGTCATAATGAGTGATGCATAGTCAAAATGCTGGTTTTTTACGCCTGAAATCACTTTTCCCATAAATACCATGAGCAGTGTAAATATCACCAGCATCACATCAGAGTATACCTTGTCAATCGGTAAATAGTATATTGTGTAATCATCCTCTGATTTTCTGCCGGCCACGTTTGCCATATATGCAAGGCTCACAAAGCTGCCTACCAGACCCGCAAGCGATATTAGTGTATATATATCAATATTTTCATGCGCATCGTGCCTGAATGCATAGCCTGTGGCAAACACTCCTGTCACCATAAGTATCATGCATAGCTGATGTAAGACTATGACCGCCGCTTTTTTTCCTATCGTATACTGCTTCATTTGTTGTCCTCTATCTTATAGCCTACTCCCCAGACCACCTTCAGATAGCGTGGCTCCTTAGGATTTATCTCTATTTTTTCCCTGATATGTCTGATGTGCACAGCAACTGTATTGTCGGCGCCTATCGCCTCCTCGTTCCATATGCTCTCATATATTTCGTTTATTGAGTAGACCTTTCCCTTATTTTTAAGGAGTAAAAGCAGTATATTGTATTCAATCGGTGTGAGCTTTACCTCCTCACCATCCACAGTCACCTTTTTTAAATCATCATTTACCAAAAGACCTCCGGCTTCATAAACCTTGTCTCCGGCTGCATCATTGCTTGACAGAGTGGTATATCTGCGAAGCTGTGACTTTACCCTTGCCACAAGCTCAAGCGGATTAAAAGGCTTTGTGACATAATCATCAGCTCCCACATTGAGGCCTAAAATCTTGTCAGCATCCTCTGTCTTTGCCGATAGAATGATTATCGGCACCCTGCTTTCCTTTCGTATCTGCAAAGTGGCTCTTATTCCGTCGAGCTTTGGCATCATGACATCTATTATCATAAGGTCTATTTTTTTATTCTTCATAATTTCAACCGCCTGTATGCCGTCGTAAGCCTTCTCCACGTCGTAGCCCTCCTGCATCAGGTAAATCTCAATTGCCTCAACTATTTCCTTGTCGTCATCACAAACTAATATTGTCATATTATCCTCCTTCTATGAATTTTGATTAGAAACCTTCTCCTGCCGTTAGTCAGCTATATTTTATCAGATTATCCACTTTGTTTTTCTTAAAATCTGCTTAATATTACCTACTTTTAAATATAAGCCAAAAAGCAGCCGTTCTGTTTTGAACTGCTGCTTTATATTACATAGGTGTGTTTCATTTCCCTTTATTTCCGGTGATGCTCTGCCACATTCTGTGGATACCGTCTGTGAGCTCCTTCCCTTCCTTTGTGTTGATAACAGGTGGATTGCCGGCTTTTCTGCTTATTGCCTTATAATCCTCATCAACAGACGATTTTGAGCCGGCAGCCTTGGCTTCATCCTTATCATTGCTATGATTTAATCCGGCATCAGGTGTATCGTCTGCAAGCTTCACTTCACCCACTACACCATCTCCCAGGTCCTCGCCCTCAGCAAGTCCCAGTTTTCTGATATAATCCATATTTACCTTGATTTCAGTCTGTCTGTTTGCATAGATAGACTTCTCTTCCTTGTCAATAGTACGCTCCTCTACAGGCTTACCTGCATTTTTCTGACGTTCTATCTCCTTATTTCTATCATCGATAATCTTAAGATACTTCTCCGTATCGGACAAATCCTGAAGCTGTCCCTTGAGCTCATACTGGTTAGTTTTAACTATATTCTCCTGCTCTGCAATCTTATCCTTCATATTCTTGCACAGCTTTTCAAGTGACTCGTTGGTATCATTGATGATATCACGCACTCTTGAAAGCGCCTCATCCGTATAGATAACCGATGCTGCATACACATCCTCAGCCTTTCTGCTTGCATCCCAGACTATCTGATCCCCCTTCTTTCTGAACTCTCTCTCTGCGTGATTGCGACTCTGCTCAGTAAGCTCATACTCATCCTGCATTGCATATATACACTTATTCAGCTCAGCAAGTAAATCTATCATTTGCTGCTTGTTTATGATCACCCTGCTCGGCTCCGGCTTATACGGCTCCGCCTTTGAGAGCATGATATGAATTTCTCTTAGTACCTTTTCTGTTTTATCGTTCGCATTCATTTTCTATTTCCTCGGATTTAAATTAACATTATAACTATTCAGGGTGTTTCTGAATACTCACCACTTACCCATATTTTATATGAAAATCCGCTTCTCGTAAATAGCCAAATGAATAATAGTAGTTACTATAATTAAATCAATCCCGCTGCCGCATTTCTCAGTTCATCTGCCGCATGCTTTATCTCGGCAGCCTGCTCTTCGCTCACATTTCCGGGCTTTGTCCTTGAAATAAGCTTCTTCACATATGAAAGTGACGATTTCACACTCTTTTTCTGTGCGCTGTCCATAGCCTTTCTTTTTTCCTTGTCAGCCATGACATTTTCCACCTGTCGCACAAGCGTATCAGCCTCACTTCTTGCATCAATATAAGCCTTTCTCTGTCCGTCTGTTGCCTCATACTCCTGTGCCTCGCGGATTGCCTGCTCAATCTCAGAATCAGACAAATTTGAGCTTGCGGTAATCGTAATCTCCTGATGCTTTCCTGTGCCCAGGTCCTTTGCAGAAACCTGCACAATGCCGTTTGCATCTATATCAAACGTCACCTCTATCTGCGGCACACCTGCCGGAGCCGGCTTGATGCCCTTTAGCCTGAAGTTTCCAATCAGCTTATTGTCCCTTGCAAACTGCCTCTCACCCTGCAGTACCTTTATATCCACAGAGGTCTGGAAGCTTCCTGCAGTTGTAAAAATCTGGCTGTATCTCGTAGGAATAGTCGTATTTCTGTCAATAATTTTGGTTGAAACACCACCGACCGTCTCAATTCCGAGTGAAAGCGGTGTGACATCCATCAGTATAATCTCTGCCGCACTGCTGCCTGCGACAATTGCTCCACCGAGCTTGCCACCCTGTACTGCTGCACCGAGTGCCACGCACTCGTCAGGATTTAGGTTGTGTGAAGGCTCTTTTCCTGTAATTCTTCTGACCTCCTCAACAACAGCCGGCACACGTGTCGAGCCTCCTACCAACAGCACCATTCCAAGCTCTGCTGCGGAAATACCCGCATCTGAAAGTGCCTGATTGACAGGAATAGCAGTTCTCTCCACCAGATCCTTTGTTATCTCATTAAACTCAGCCCTTGTGAGGTTCATCTCCATGTGGACCGGCTGTCCCTTTACAGTGGTGATAAATGGCAGGTTGATAGTGGTTGAGGATGATGATGAAAGCACCTTTTTTGCCTTCTCAGCCTCCTCCCTGACACGCTGCATAGCAGTATTATCCTTTCTCAGATCCACATTCTGCTGTCTGTAAAACTCTGTAACAAGATAATTGGTGATTCTCTCATCAAAATCATCTCCACCAAGATGATTATCACCGGCTGTGGCAAGCACCTCTATCAGATTGTCCCCTATTTCGATAACAGACACATCGAAGGTTCCTCCTCCGAGGTCGTAGACAAGAATTTTCTGCTGCTGTCCGTGGTCCAGTCCGTATGCGAGTGCCGCAGAGGTTGGCTCATTTATGATTCGAAGCACATTAAGACCAGCAATCCTTCCTGCATCCTTAGTTGCCTGCCTCTGCGCATCCGAAAAATATGCAGGAACTGTGATTACAGCGTCTGTCACTGCCTCACCAATATAGTCCTCTGCATCCTTTTTCAGCTTTCTGAGAATCATAGAAGAAATCTCAGGAGCTGAATACAGCTTTCCGTCCACCTTTGCCCTGAAATCGCTTCCCATCTGTCTCTTTATTGAGAAAAATGTTCTATCCACATTGACTGCTGCCTGCCTCTTTGCAGCCTCGCCAACCAGTCGCTCTCCATTCTTTGTAAAAGCCACTACAGACGGAGTTGTTCTCTGACCCTCGCTGTTAGTTATGACTACCGGCTGATTGTTCTCCAATACTGCCACACAGCTGTTTGTTGTTCCTAAATCTATACCTATAACCTTGCCCATTTTATGCCTCACTGTTTTTTTATTTAAGTCTCATAAATAATTGATTTTTTGACTTACTATTTCATCCTAATACTACTTTAAGCTTGGAAAATTCACTCGTCAAGGCATGAGGCTGTTATTTCAGAGAATGTTTATATTTTTAATTTTTGTATAACAACATAACAACAAAGACACCGCCGAAGCAGTGCCTTTGTTGATTAGTTTATAGATTGGATTAAATGATAATTGAGGATTGCTTATTCACTTACTTTCTTTTTGAGTAATCCGAGTAATCCACATGCAATGAAAGATCCGATTACTAATGCAACAAGATACATTAACGGATTTCCGATTGTAGGAACTACGAAGATTCCTCCGTGAGGTGCCATGAGTGTACATCCAAATGCCATTGAAAGTCCACCTGCCACTGCTGAACCAACTGCACATGCCGGAAGGACATGAAGCGGATCAGATGCTGCGAATGGGATTGCACCCTCTGTGATAAATGATAATCCCATGATAAAGTTTGTAGGTCCTGCCTTTCTCTCCTCTGCTGTGAACTTGTTCTTGAAGAAGATTGTTGCAAGAGCGATTGCGATTGGTGGAACCATACCGCCAATCATAACTGCTGCCATAATATTGTAGTTTCCGGCAGCGATTGAAGCTGTACCAAATACATAAGCGGCTTTGTTTACAGGGCCACCCATATCTACTGACATCATTCCTCCGAGAAGTACTCCGAGCACTACTGCGCTTGCACCGTTAAGTCCATTAAGACCATTGTTGATAGCTGTATTTAAAGCTCCGATTGGAGGCTCAACTACAAACTGCATTATAACGCCTACCAGGAATATACCAAGCAGCGGATAAAGCAGAACCGGCTTCATACCATCAAGACTCTCCGGAAGTTTAGAAAATACCTTCTTTAAGAGAAGCACAATATATCCTGCAACGAAACCTGCTACAAGTGCTCCAAGGAAGCCTGATGTACCGTTTGCTGCGATTGAACCGCCTACAAAACCAACTGCAAGACCCGGACGGTCAGCAATACTCATAGCGATAAAGCCTGCAAGAATTGGAAGCATAAATCCAAATGCTGTTCCACCAATTCCCTTAAACATTGCTGCGGCCTGTGTAATAGTACCGAAATTTGCTCTCTGGTCAGCCGGCAGTGAATTAAGGTCAACACTGAATCCATCGATAAGGAATGCGATTGCGATAAGAATACCACCACCAACTACGAATGGAAGCATATGTGAAACACCATTCATCAGATGCTTGTAAATCTGATGTCCAACGCTCTCCTTTCCACCAACTGATGAATGTGAAGCCTCCTTTTTACCTGATGCCTTAAATACAGGAGCATCACCGGAAGCAATTCTCTTTATGAGCTCTTCTGCCTTATTGATTCCGTCAGAAACCTGACACTCAATAACCTTCTTTCCGTCAAAGCGGTCTGTAGGTACATTTGTATCACAGGCAACTATAACACCTGCAGCCTTTGCGATTTCATCATCTGTGAGCACATTTTTGGCTCCGCCTGAGCCTCTTGTCTCAACCTTTACCTGATATCCCAGCTCCTTGGCCTTTTTCTCAATAGCCTCAGCAGCCATATAAGTATGGGCAATTCCTGTAGGACAGGCTGTAACTGCAACGATAAATACATCGTCCTTCTTCACCTCAACAGGCTCTTTCGCCTTTGCCTCTTTGGCAGCCTCTTTCTCATCCTTTGCTTTTTCAGCGCTATCGATGATATTTAAAAACTCATCAACTGAACCGGCATTGATAAGAGAATTTGTAAACTGCTCGTCCATCAGCATAACAGAGAGCTTGCTAAGCACCTGAAGATGCACATTATCCTCTGTGTTTGGTGCAGCGATAAGGAAAATAATCTTTGCAGGTGTACCATCGAGTGATTCAAAGTCAACCCCATCCTTTACAACCATTGCCGCAAGACCTGCTTTAGTAACAGCATCAGACTTACAATGAGGAATTGCTATACCCATTCCAATTCCTGTTGTGCCTTCCTCCTCTCTTGCAAAAACACCCTTGCGATACTTCTCCACATCGGCTATTTTGCCACTTTTTGCCATCAAATCAATACACTGATTCAATGCTTCGGTTTTTCCGGCAGGCGTACCATTTAAATTGATACTCTCAGCTGCCAATAAATCCCTGATTGTCATATATCATTCCTCCTAATATAATATATTAATTATTTATATCAACCTTTTTGATACCGTTTGTTTAATTGGAAGCACTGTCCCATTTATCAATAAGTGCTTCAACCTCAGGCTTTGTAGCAAGCTCCTCAGAAAATGCACTTGCACTTCCTGTACATACACCATAAATAAATGCCTGCTTATAATCATTTGATTTGAGGTATCCGTAAACAAATCCGGCTACCATCGAATCTCCTGCGCCTACAGAGTTTTTGAGCTTTCCTTTAGGAGCCTGTGCCTTAAATTCCTGTCCATCCTCGGTCACAAGCACTGCTCCGTCACCTGCCATAGAAACAAGCACGTTTCTTGCGCCCTGCTCCTGAAGCTTCTTTGCGTATTTTATCACATCGTCCTTGTCTGTAATCTCAACCCCGAATATCTCACCGAGCTCATGATTGTTTGGCTTGATGAGGAATGGCTTATATGCAAGCACATTTGTGAGCAGATTTCTTGTCGCATCAACCACGATATTTATTCCGCGTCCCTCAAGATGCTTCATGATATCCATATACATTGATGAAGGCATAACATCAGGAATACTTCCTGCGAGCACAAGCACATCAGACTCCTTTAAGCAGTCAAGCTTCTCATAAAGCTTTTTAATGTTGTCCTCAGTGATTACCGGTCCCTGACCATTAATCTCAGATTCCTCATTTGAGCGAAGCTTCACGTTGATACGTGAAATACCATCCTCCACCTCTATAAAATCAGTATCAACACCTTTTTTTGCTAGAAGTCTTTTAATTTCATTTCCTGTAAAACCCGCTGTAAAACCAAGTGAAGTATTGCTCATTCCAAGATTCTTAAGAACCATGGAAACATTGATGCCCTTACCACCTGCAAAAATCTTCTCTCCAGTCGTTCTATTGACTACTCCTGTCTTAAAATCTGTTACATCAACAATATAATCTAATGATGGATTAAAAGTAACTGTGTAAATCATGTTAGACCTCCTTAATATTTTTGTATTTCTTATAGTTGTCATTGTTTAGTGCATTTGTAACAATTACAGCATCCTCAAAATCAGCAAACTTGATACTTGATACCTGTGAAAACTTACTGTCATCCGCAAGAATGTATTTCTCCTTGCTATTCTCCATGGATTTCTTTTTAACCATGGCCTCCTTTATCTCCGGAGTTGTAAATCCATTCTTCACAGTAATTCCGTTGGTCCCCCAGAAGCCCTTCGTAAAATTATATTTATCGAGCGTCACAACGGCCTCATCTCCGACAATAGCCTCGGTAGTAGACTTGAACTCTCCACCCAGAATATATACTGTATATCCCCTATCGGAAATTCTCTTGGCATTAGTCAGAGAGTTTGTAACAAAAACCACATTCTTTGCAGTAATATAATCAATCATGACTGCCGTTGTAGTACCGGCATCTATATAAACAAAATCATTATCCACAATAAGTGATGCCGCATATCTGGCAATCTGTTCCTTTTCGCTGCGATTCTGCTTAAGCCTGTTGATAACCTTCTCATCCTGAGTATGGATATTCGTATTATTGGCAATCGCACCACCATGTACCTTGGTGAGATACCCCTTCTTGTCCATTGCAACCAGATCACGTCTGATTGTTGACTCGGATGTATCAAGCTCATCCATAAGCTGCTGAACAGTCACACTTCCCATCGAATCTAATATATCGAGTATTTTTTTGCATCTATCTTCCGCCAGCATCTAATCACCCCTGTTTTCAAATTGCTCAAAGACTATCATTTAATCTTTTATATTCAATTATTTTCCTTTTTTATTAAAATCAATAATCATTTAACTTGTAGTATTATTATATTTTCAAAATCAGTCATTGTCAATCATAATCAGTCATTTATATTCACAAATAATCACCATGAAAATTGTTAAAATTATATAAGGTCAAATTTCAAATTGTGTAATATATGCAAAAGTAATATTCTAATTTTGTGCAGAATATACTACATAAATCTTTATTACTTGCCTAATTGCTAATTTTAGTATCTTTTCTATTACTAGTTTATAATCTAAAATATAGTTCAAATTAAATAATTTT
>OKUV01000484.1_pt1 | contig 16489 bp, 8 predicted proteins | sample 1606661 | NCBI WGS metagenome assembly OKUV01 (sample SAMEA3882521, study PRJEB24775) | human gut metagenome | biome: human-associated habitat; feature: intestine environment; material: feces | place: Netherlands | collected 2009/2010
CTTTATATTGTGTCAAAGCCCATATTACTGTAATTCAGGTGGCTGGAGCATTAACCAGTCACACATCTGCTCAATTGTGGTGACATTTTCCATATCATATGCATCTGAAAAAGTACTTACATTTTTATCATACACCTGAGCAAATTTTTCTTCATATTCATCTTTTGATATTTCCTGGTCATCCCATATGCAATTATATTCCGTATGTATTATACTATTTTCGTCCATAGACCTGAGCTCTGTCTCAGAGCCTTTGACATATATCTTTCCTTTGTTTATGTAATATAGTTTTTCTGTCCAACCTATAGCTCCATCAATGCCATAACTTAGAAATTTTCCACTGTTTTTGATGAAATCAAATCCACCAATGCCGGTAAATGTCTCATATGAAACCTGCCTATCATAACATGTCATTATCATACAATGATTTCCAAATCCACCTCTGGTGAGCGAAGCATAACCTATTTCAGGAATATCATCATTTGTAACATAAGTAACTGAAAATTTTCCGCCATCAGGACAGTACTGCAACGCTCCTGCCTGATCAAGCTCCCTAAGCTTATCTGCATATGCCACAGCCCAGTCCGCATGAAGACTCTTGCACTCATATATTGACCAGAACTTTTTGCCATCTATTTCCTTTAATTCCAGTTTCCACTGGGTTCTGCTTATATTCGGTTCAAAGTTCTCAGCAGCCTTACCTGCAAGACTCTTGTCCTGAGGACGATACGCGTCCACTGTGAGATAATAATATGTTCCATCATACTCAGCCTTTAGTATTTCATTACAATATCCATACTCTAGCCATCCCCCTGTCTCTTCCGTGTAATAGTAATATTCATCTCCATCAAGATAAGTCCCAAGTTTATTTGGTTGCCCTTTAGGTAGTGCGTCCTTTACATCCTGTATAGCGTCATCTGACATATTTAAAACATTCTTTTCAATCCATTCAATTCCTGCCGCAGAATATATTCCAATCATCTCGGTTGGATCAGATGTAGTCTCCTGGCGAAATTGATATCCGGGTGCCAAAGCGAGATCAACTATTCCATGTTCTTCAAAAGTACCATCCCCCGTAAGCAAGTCCCCAACAATATTGTCTGGCGGGTTTTCACAGGAATAGTTCTTATCTATATCATCGCCATAGTTTTCAAACAAATTTAGAAATTGATACAGACTATCCTTTTCCGGGATTTCAGACACTGCTATCTCATAAGGTTCCGGTGGGGGTGCCTCTGTGGTCACTTCCGTTGTAGCTTCTGTAGTGATCTCAGTAGTCCCCTCAGTTGTGGTCTCTTCTGACACTGCCACCTCACTTGTAGCCTCGGTTGTTGGTTCTGCGATCACCTCTTTATCCTTATCATGCAAGTGCAATATAACGCCTGTGGCAGTTCCTCCAAGTACAGCTACACACGCCACAGCACATGCGATCTTCGCCCCAACAGAGGCAAATACTCCTGTCTTGGCTACCCCTGCCACTGCACCTTTTGCCACTGCTCCGGCGGTTTCTCTGGCAACTGCTCCCACAGTCTCCTTGGCTACGGCACCCACCGTTTCCTTAGCTATAGTTCCGGAAGCCTTGACCGACGCAGTTACAACGCCTTTTCCGGCTTCCACGGCTGACGCTGCCTTACCTGCCAAAGCTTTATTTCCAACAGACACTGCCCTGCCTGCAGAAGCTGATCTTCCAACTGCTGCCGCCTTGCCTCCTATTGAAGAAGCTCCAACCATAGAGCCTGCTGCCTCAACATTTGCAGCCCCATAAGCCCCATTAAACATTGCAGCCCCTATACCTGTTGCTGCTCCAACTGCTGCCCCTGTAGCTATGCCGGCACCGGGGCCTTTCTCTTCGCCGTCTTCATATGTTTCAGCTCCCGAAACTCCATACGTCTGTCCTGCTCCGGAGCCTAAAAATTCATATATTTTTCTCTTTGCAATATCATCTATCACCTTTGGCAGCCAGTCCATAAACTGCTCCTGGGATTGCACCGCATTGATATTTGCAAATACAAAATTGTAGCTCTCCGCAAGTATGTCCTGTGTGAACCTTGTCTTCTCCTCATCAGACAGAGCAAGGTTCGCAACCATGGGATATATTCTCCTGTACTGATCCTGATATGTATTGTAGTAAAGGAAATCCACGCCCTCCTGCTTTCCTTCCTTTGCACTTATCAGGCCCTCTCTAATGTTATTTACCATTTCTTCTCTCCACTTTACATCAGTCCATTATTAGTATTGATTGTTTCCGTATCTCATGTAATTCCAGCAGGATATCATGTATTCCAACTGGTTTATTGGATAATATTTTGTTTCTAATGCCACCGTACATCCGGCAGACGAAACTCTTATAAATTTGTATTGTTTTAATATGTACCACAGGAAAATCCCTAGACAGCCTACCACCAACACTGCAAATGCTGCCTCCGACTGTTTGTAGATCTTCTTCCCGAAGCTGATCATGACAAATGCATATGCAATGAATATCATCAACAGCATTTTCGACCGCATTTTGATGAAATCAATGCTAAGTATGTCCTGGGAACGTATGGACACATCCCCTGCCTCACGACGGATATACCAGTCACGGAGATTGTAGTGATTTCCCTGTATCATCAGATATCCATTTGCAAATGTAATATTTCCTGATCTTGGCGATAATGATCCGATATATATACCTCCCAATATTACTGCACCGTCCTTTTCAGATTGTTATGCTTTCCGCCATTTATGGCTGCGGATATTTTTTTCGCCATATCATATTCATAATTTTCTACAGCCTTATCCTTTGCAAGGCGAAGCTGCTGATGAAAATTATTGATCTCCTGTCCTGAAAACCATCGTATGTCAAATGCTATTTCGCCACCTGCATATTGGATAGATATCAGAGAAAGTTTATTATCATAATATTTGTATATTAAGAACAATAGAGCAGACAACGCAGCGAGTCCCCAAATAACAGCTAACCCCTCTTCTATATCATACAACAGCATAATCCCAAATATTGAAATAATCACTAGAGCCCAGGCGAGAATGGCATAACCTATATTGACCATTCTTATAAATCCACTTCCTGTAACATCCTTCAGATCCACTACCTGACTACGTGACATCTTATTTGCATTGGGATTTCCTCTGCCGTTGTAGGAAATAGTATATGACGTACCATAAAAGTATGCACGTTTGTCACTAACCACAGCAAAGCCATTCCTCACTGAGCCGTTATGCAAATAATTCTGAATGTAATTATTTCCCAATGTTGCCACAAGCTTTTCATTAGGGCTCATGAACAACCGGGTAAATCTTGCGTCATTTCTATTTTGTGCCGCCATCATCTGTGCATTTGTACATCTTGGACAGACACCATTTATCAGTTGTGTTCCACATGCAGGGCATACACCACCCTGACTGTACTGCTGCCCACCATTATTTTGTTGTTGATACGCAGCCTGCCCATAACCTGCCTGCTGATAGTTACCATTCTGCTGGTAATTCATATTCTGTTGATACTGCTGTTCTCCCATCATCTTTCCTCCTAAATTTGAACATCAGCCCATTTAAAATTTGCGTTAGGCAAAGGGCTGACGCTGCATGTCAAGTTTTAATATAAAACTTGACACAATAATTAATTACCCATCAAAGCCTTTTTAGCCTCTTCAACTGTGTCGTAGAAAATCACCTTTTCTCCTGTCAAATTGTCCTCCGCAAGAAAGCTTATCCCATGCTGGTAATCATTCGGGTCTTTGCCTTCAGTCATAGTCCGTCCATTATAAGCTTCCAATTTTTCACCATTGAGTTCATGGCCCTCCAAATCACTGCCTTGGGTAATCACAAACTTATTGCTCCGTGGTGCATATACAAGTGTGTTGGGTTGGATACAACATACAGACCTATCTCCATTGCTTTTTACATTCTCATATATGCGAACACTGCCCTCTTCATATGTACCTACATACCCCGTGTCATAAAAATATATTTCCGGTATATCATCGTCATTAAGGTAGAACAATGCACACTTACTATCCCCAAGGTCCCCCATGTAATTACGATAGGAAGTCTCCCAAGGCTCCTCACCTTCAGGGACCCTTTCATATCCGTATCCCCTTTCTTCAATATCGTCTGTGCAACCTGTTCCATCATCATAGTGCCCTTCAACCGCATAAGATAACTTATCATCACTTAAGACCAATGTAGTGGTTGCATATTGTGGGAACGTACTGTACTTAGAGTCATAATCCTGAGTCACATCCGATGTGAAACACACCAGTGCTCCATCTCCACTATACAAATATATATTTTCTGCCTTTTCAGGCAAGCCATTAGTCTTTTCGCCATTTATATTAATATGTCCATGTTCAGCGTCAAATGAAATATCAATACAACCCTTTTCGCCAAAACCATCAATCCATTTTCCTGCATACTCGTCAAGGACTGTCTGTGGCACTTCTCCCTTTGTAAGACTTTCACTGTATTCCTCTTCTTCCTCACCATTCCATTGTTCATATGACAGTGTTATATGTGTGTCATCTTCCAGCTTTAAGTCCATGGCGTTAACCAGCGTGATTTTTTCTGCATTACCTTCATATATGCTGGTGAAATCCATCCCGCCATCTCCCAGTGTGCTCAGAATATAAAAATATAATCCGCCATATTTAATATCGGTATAATTTATAACCGCCATATGTTCTCCCTGCCAGTATCCTATCAGCGGTGAAGACGCACCAGTCAGATCATTCCATGCAGCCAGCTTCGAATGTCTTTCCTCTGAATAGAACCACTGGACAAATGAACTGAGCATTTCTTTCTTCTCATCAACTGTAAGAACGATCTCGTCATCGTTTGTTTCCGTATCTGTGTCATCCTGGTCAGCTTCACCTGTTTTATCGCCCATTCCCAGTTTATTTCCTATCCAGGCATTATCCTCCATATCCGAGAATATTTTATATGTATCATCGTTTATATACTCATTATCAAGATAATCACTTGCCCAATCAGATAACCATTCGCAAAAAAAACCGCCATCCGCTTCTTCCACAAATTTGGTATCCTTTATCCAGTTCAAGTCTCTTCTGAGAAGCCCCTTACAGTCAAATTCATAGAATCTATCAGGCTTTACCATGCGATATCTGTCATCCACCAGATAACTGTAAAGTCCATCCTGGGTATGTATCCACTGCTCTTTCATATCAGATATAATTGTCTGAAATTGCATTTTGCTATATACTATCGCCGCTTCATTATAGTCATCAAATGCGTCTTTTTTTTCTGCATAAAGAACAGGTGATACGGCAACCGTATCATCCGCCAGAAGCTCGTACAGCGTCATATTCTGTATCACTTCGGTATAATATTCGTTTTTACCATATATGGTCCGGAATAGCTTCTTTATTTCCTTCTCATAGTCATTTGCAGTTGTGAGATTACCATCTTCATCCTGGAATTTGACAGTCTGCTTGCCATCCTTACTGTTGATATATGCCAGGGCAACTCCCTGACTTCCGTCTATGGCATAAGAATAAAGCTCCTGCCATTTGCCCTTCTTTATAAGGTAAATCTGCCCCTCCGAGCTGTCCTTGCGTTTGGCAACTATTCCATCGCAATTAATTATTACCCTTTCATCCTCTGAGGCTGTCAGTTCTTCAATCCTTTCAACTTCACCATTCTTGTACCCCAGGAAATCCCAGTACATATACGGAGAGCCTGCCTCCGACCGTTCATCAGAATAATCACTGTCATATTCATCATAGTAATCATCATCAGAAGAGTTCTGATCCGCTTTCAGATATATCATCACAAGAACCGGATAATCGGCTGCGTCAAGCGTCATGGCATAGCCACAATCATATCCTGCATGGTCATTTTCATGAGCATTGGCATAATCCAGATACGCATCCATATATTTGCCATAATCGGATTTTGATAAAGAATTTGCACCTTCCTTTTTTTCTGTGGTGGTACCTGCCTTGTCGCCGCAGCCCCACAGACAGATGGTCAGGATCAGAAGTCCCAGAACTGCCCATATCCTACTGTGTTTTCTCATTTTTCCCTCCTAATTCAGCCTAAAAATCTATCATTTTAACATCAGCTCATCTGCAATCACTAATGCAACTACAAATGAGCCGATATTCTCCACTGATCTGCAAATGATCAGCCGTCAGTATTTATTTTACCTTTTTCTGCATAATTCCCTTCTTAACATAGTAAACAGAGCCATTGTAGGTAACATTTCCTGTGTAATTGAAATCAACCTTGCCGTTATTCACGTAGTACCATTTGCCGTTGTATTTGCACAGGGTCTTTGACTTGTCGATCTTACCATTCTTTATGTAGTACCAGCTGCTGCCGTACTTGCAGAGAGTCACTGACTTGGTGTCCATCTTGCCGTTCTGCACGAAGTAGTAGGTATTATTGTACTTACAGAGGGTTCTTGTTTTGTCAATCCTACCATTCTTGATATAATACCAGCTGCTGCCGTACTTGCAGAGAGTCACTGACTTGGTATCCATCTTGCCATTCTGTACAAAGTAGTAGACACCATTGTATTTGCACAGGGTTCTTGCATTGAAATCAACCTTGCCCTTGTTCACGTAATACCAGCTATTGCCGTGCTTTACGAGGGTTGTGGCGTCGAAATCAACAATACCCTTATTCACGTAATACCATGTGCCCTCATACTTAAACAACTTAGTCGCATTCTTATCATTCTCACCGTATTTCACGTAATACCATGTTCCGTTATCGTCAATGTAGATATCTTCAACCTTGTGCTGATTGCCTGTATTGCATTTCTCCATGTTATCTTTATCAAGATATGAAAAATCCTCGTCAGGCATATAGTTTTCCTCGCAATCAAACCAGTTAAGCTTTGTATTCTTTCTGAGATCAAGCTTCTCAAGCCTGTTATAACTGCAATCCAGCCAGGCAAGTTCAGTATTTGCGCTCAGATCAAGGTTGGTTATTTTATTTTCATAGCAATCCAGGGTCTCAAGCTTTGTATTGCCGGACACATCAAGGCTCGTGAGCTTATTGCCACCACAGTAAAGCTTCTGAAGGTTGCTGCACCAGCTCACATCCAGCTTAGTAAGCTCTGCAGAATAAATATAAAGCTCTGTAAGCATTTCACAACTACTCAGATCGATGTCACTGATCTCGTTGTCACCACACCAGAGCAGCTTCAGAAAACTGTTATAAGTCAGATCAAGACTGGTTATTTTATTTTCCTCACAATACAGGGTCTCAAGGTTCGTGTTTTTTGTAACATCAAGCTCTTTAATCTTATTCTTTGCACAATCCAGGTAGACAAGCTTATCATTATTTGACAGATCTATGTTCTCAATATTGTTCTTATGTATGCCGAGGGTCTTAAGGTTCGTGTTTTTTGAAACATCAAGGCTTGTCAGCTTATTTGTACCACAGTACAGAGTTTCAAGCTTTTCATTATTGCTGACGTCAAGCTCTGTCAGTTCATTTCCATAACACTCGATAAAATACACATTAGTAAGCAGCTCGATGCCCTTAAGAGACTTTATTCCCATTTCATTTGCCTGGACGTATGTAACCTTGTCCCTCACTATGCTGCCGGTGCCATCCGGATCAAACTCTTCCGCAAGGTAATTTCTAAAGGCCTCATCAGGGAAATTCTCCTCAGTCAGGGCTATTTTTAGCTTTTTTTCTTTCTGAGGTGTCAATCGCATATTATTTTTATCAATTTTCAGATATGAGAAATCTTCATCAGCCAGATAGTTATCTCTGCAATCAAAATACATAAGTGCCGTATTATTCCTCAGATCAAGGTGCTCAAGATCGTTTTCATAACACCAGAGTCTCATCAACGCTTTATTATTTCTGAGATCCAGTTCCCTAAGCCGATTTCCGCCACACTGGAGCACTGTAATAGCAGGAAAAAGTTCTATTCCCTTAAGTGAGCCGATTTTCTTGCACGATACATCCAGCTCCTTTACATCACTGTTTAAGATAACTCCATCCTTATCCAGATCAAATGTATCAGACAAACATGCTCTGAAGTTGTCATCAGGGAAATTTGTTTCATTTAACAGCACCTGTTCCTTAAAAGGTGTAGTCTCACAGGTTCTAATTTTGCCTGTATCAAGGTATGAAAAATCTACTCCTTCAAAATAATTGTATGCACAGGAAAGTGTTTTCAGTGCAGTATTATTCCTAAGGTTTAAAGTGTGAAGTTCATTATTGCCGCAATAAAGCCCCTGCAACTTTTCACATTTGCTCAGATCCAGTTCACTGATCTTATTATCCCTGCAATCCAGAAATGTAAGTTCTCCCTGATTTGTAAGATTTAAGGATGTCAATTTATTACCTCTACATGTAATGATTGTCAGGTCAGCATTGTTGTCTATATCAAGTGATGTGAGATTATTATTGTCAAAATCAAACATCTTCAGTTTTGTATTATGGCTCAGATCAATGGAAGTAAGAGCATTGTCAAACATGCTTATCTGCAGCAGTTCGGTATTTTTACTTACATCTATGCTTGAAATTTTGTTTCCACCTAACATCAGATATTGCAGATTTGGGAATAATTCTATTCCCTTAACTGAGGCAACTCCCGATCTGGTCGCCTTCACACTTGTAATTGCATTGGCGTCTATGTAGCCATCACCATCTGTATCATAGGTTTCTTTGAGGGATTTTCTGAATGCCTCGTCAGGGAAATTAGTCTCATTTACAGCCACAAGGTTCTCCACCTGTACTGCATTGTCTGTCTGGGCTGCCTCCTGTTCCTGATAATCTGCGTCTGTATCTGTTGCAACGCTCACCTCATTAACAACGCCTGTGTCCCCCGGCAGCTCTGCTGCATTTGAAGGTATGGCAGGTGCCACACCGCTTAAGCCCAGTGACAATGATAACGCCACCGCTATGGTTTTCTTTGTCATTTGTTTCTCCTCCCATTTTTCATTAAATGTCAGCTCGTTTTTTATATAGAGCTATTGATTCCACTTTACTATCAAAAGGTGTACCTTTTGACAGTCCCAAAATCAAAGGAGGCTTTTAGGCATTTTGAACAAAAAACAGATTCTTTATTGTTGAACATTTTCAATATTTGTAGTATACTTGTACACAAAAAAAAGACTGTCAAAAGGTACACCTTTTGACAGTCTTTTTCGTTTTATTGGTTTGCTATGTTTTCCAACCTGTTGTGACTATTTTATCAGCAGGGTGAATAAATAATTTGCACTTTTTATCCCCAATTAAGTCCACACACCATAAGCAGTATCTGCATTACAATTATCATTGGGACCCCCACAACAAAGTAGTTCTTTCTTATTTTATGTCTGAACAGCACCATTCCCACCGCAGTTCCTGCAGAACCACCTGCAAATGCAAGGTAAATGAGCACAGCCACCGGGATACGATATCGTCCCTTCACCGCCTTATATTTGTCCACTCCAAAGACTACGAAAGAAACAGCGTTTATGATAAGGGTATACCATATCAATATACTGTTATCTGCGTATGCCCGCCAGAACCTTAAATCCCATCCGGCGATCTCACCTGTGCTACCAAACTTTAACGTCATGGTAACGGCAAGGATAGCAGTAAATACACTTACCAACGCTACCCTTGCCATCATATTATCTTTATCTGCCCTGCCTTTTATGAAGAAAAGGCAGCCTATGAGGTTTATCATTATAAGTCCTGTTATTGTTTCCATGTTGCTCCTGAAAATATAATTGATAAATTTAGTTTCTCTAATATTTTTAGTAAATAATTTATTAAAATCAGTTTTATTAAAATCAATTTTAACAAAATCATTTTTTACAAAGCTAATCACATCCGCTTCCCGATCTCCACCGCAGTAGGTGTCGTTGCCAGTCCACCAAGCCCGGTTTCCTTATATCATCGGTCTTCATGCCTAACAGTCCTGCAACCAGTGCCTTTCTGGTTCCGTGACCCGTACCTGTTGTGAGAAATGAGCCATAAAGCAGTATCCGTGCTTCTTTTACTTCCTCCCCCAACAGCTTTCTGCTCACATATCCTATCTTTACCGCACCTGCGGTGTGGGAGCTTGAAGGTCCTACCATTACAGGTCCCACTATATCAAAAATATTCATAATATCCTCCTGATTGACATGCCATGCTTTCATAGGAAATCCAACTCGTCAGCCTGGTTATCTCATCAGATTCCCAATGAAAGATCTACATGCTTATATTTGCATATCACCATTAATTATAACCACTGCCGGGGTAATTACTATCCCTTTGAGCTTTCTTTTATTTGATTTTATGCGGGGATTTTTTTAGAAAATAAAAGGTGCATCTTCTTATGTTTGTTTCGTATAACACTGAAAATGCACCTTTACATTGTGAATTCCATATTCACTTATTTGATGTTTATGGATTATATATTTTTTCTTCTCCTGACCAATTTTCTGAATTTTATAACCTTTCTGCCATTTTATGATTTATGCTTTCTGTCCATGCCCCACAACCACAATTCTGCCTCTTCCCTTTTCCTTTGCACTGTAGAGTGCATTATCTGACTCTTCATACAACTGATTAAAGGTCACCTCTGTTTTAGCTATTACTGCGCCCATGGATATACCGGAACATCCCTCTGTAGATTTCACAGTGAGATTAACTTTATCGAATATCTGCTGTGCTCTCTCCATTATTGCTTTGTCAGGAATATTTTTTCCGAAGAACAACATCGCTGCGAATTCATCGCCGCCCATCCTGCATGCATAATCTTCATCTCTTAATGACATAAGCAGTGCCTGTGCCACAAGAACCAGATACTTATCTCCGTTGTGATGACCGTAAGTGTCATTGTACTGTTTGAACCTGTCCACATCCATCATTATCATCATAACTATTGAATCCCCTGCAAGCAGCTTCATCTCCATGTCATTTCTGAATGCTGCATGATTCAACAGGCCTGTAAGTGAATCTGAACGATATGTGCTCTCCCAGTTTCTGAGTCTCGCTTCAGCCTTATTCTGCTCCACATCTGTAAGAACCTTCATTGAATACGTCTTTGAAATATCTGTAATAATAATCTCCATCCTGTCTTCTTTTATAGCTGAATCATAAAACTTCCTTCCGTAACACAACACACATATGTCGCTTCCATTTTTCCGGCGTATTCTGTGCTCCTGGAATACAAATGTACTTTTTGCAAGATTTGCAGCGGTCTGACACAGATACTCCGTACGTTCTTCCTCCGGAATAAGATCCTGCTGGTTCATTCCTTTTTCTACATCTTCTCTGGTATAACCGGTAAGCACCTCAAAATTATCGTCCACAGAAATTATATTGTTGAACATATCAAGAAGATATCTGCTGTACTGCACATTATGGACATTTGAAGTATCGGGAATATCTTCACCATCGGTACTATCCCCCATAAGCTGCCTCCGCTCAGTATTTTCAACTTTTTCTGTATCTTCCTCTGTGTCCTCTGCTGTATAATTCTCGGAAACCAGCTTGATAAATTCTGCCACTATATATGGATCAAACTGGGTGCCGGCATTTTTCTTTAATTCCTCCAAAGCCTTTGGAATTGTCATGGCTTTTCTGTAAGACCGATCATTTGTCATGGCATCAAAGGCATCAACAACTGCAATAACTCTTGAAAGTATCGGAATACTTTCCCGGCTGAGTCCATCAGGATAACCATTTCCGTCCCATCTTTCATGATGGTGACGCACCTCCTCTGCAATCTGCTTAAGCTCAGTATTGCTATTTGCAATTTCATATCCCTTCTCAACATGGGAACGCATTATCTTCCACTCTTCATCCGTAAGCTTACCAGGCTTGTTAAGTATCTCCATGGGAACACCTATCTTACCAATGTCATGTAGCAGACAAAGCAGTGCCAGCTTACTCTGCTGAATATCCGTAAGCTCGATCCTCTTGCCAAGTTCTGCTCCCGACCTCTGTGTTCTGAGAACGTGATGTTCCGTATCACTGTCACACTCCTCAAGAGCCCTGATCAGTGAAGCGAGCATATCTGAATGTATGGACTTGTGATCCACCAGCTTCTTGGCACGCATAGCACGAGCTGCGTCCCGAATGACATCGGTTATGTTTTGACTTGCAGTTCCTGCCACACTTACCGCATACTGGATACTTCCATCATAAAGCTCCCTTACCTTGGAGAGACAATTAAACATTTCCTCTTCACTGCTCTTACTGCACAGTGCAATGAGATTGGCATCAGTTCCACGAACATAATATGTCCTCTCGGGGAAGCATCTGCGTATAATATCCGAAAGTGTCCTGATCTCCTTGTCTCCCACCTGATTACCACGGGTACTGTTAATTGTTGAAAGACTATTTATATCACATATGGCAACTCCTACAGGGAAGGTAAAGTGCTCTTTCTCTTCTATGGCAAGATGTTTAAAGCTCTCCCATTTCTGGAATCCGGTAAGCATATCTGTCTCCAGAGCAATATCGGAGAATACAAACATTTGCCCAAGTTTTCTTCCCTTTTCATTGTCAAGCCTCCTAACATCACATCTGAGGGGACGCTCCTCATTGTCTGATCTTATATAACATTGGAGTGAAAAACTGTCATCCTCAGTGGCGAGATTTGCCGACAGGTTGTATGCTGCAAGGAAATCACCGAGATTTTCGCATTCACCTAAGAGCTTTTTTCCCAGGAAATAATCGGCTCTCTCGTTATGAAGGATAAGATGTTCCTCGTAATCGAACAGAACTATGCCCTGACCAACGTTTTCAAATACATAGGTTTTAAGCTTATTTAACATTCCATGAGTGGAATAATTGAAACAGCTCCAATAAATCAGAAATGAGATCAGACTGTATCCGCAGATGGAGTAATCAAGCAGGTTATACACATTGTTTCCCGGAAGGAACAGGAACACGCCATTCACCAGTACGATCATGGCGATTCCGATGATAACACAGCTATACTGGGAACGGTATTCTCTTGGTATCCTGCACATCTTCCTTACAAGAAGGAACAGCACTATCACAACAAGTGCATAGGAAAATAACAAATGCATGTAATAAAGAGGCTTCATATGATATATATATCCGGCTATGAATGTATCACGCTCCACATAGCCTATGGCAATCTCTTTGAATGGATTTATTGCAAATATCACCAGCTCATAAAATGAATATAAATAACAGAATCCTACAGCCAGTCTGCCGTACTTTGAAAATCTTCCTTTTGTGAAATATACTGTGAACATCAAGAGGCACACCAACATAAAGTCTATGCCCACAAAATATACACTTGACATTATAGACATGTTCAGATAAGACTTGCTTATGATACTGATAAGATAGCTGATATCTACTAAGGCTGCAGCGGCACAAGCCAATCCCAGAAACCTTCCTGTGGTCTTATTCTTCTTCACAGACTGGATTGCCAGCAAAATATCTGTGATAGCGATCATGACTGAAATCACTATATATCCTTCCAACACAATCCTATTCATAAAATTTCCTCCCAAAATTGAACATCAAGCCATTTAAAATTCGACACTCGCATTATTTTATCACGATATCTCCATTGAAACAACGTCGGGATTGTGGAATCCGATCATTTTCTCCATCCATATCATATAAAACCACTGGTGGAACTTGTAGCCGCTGTAATGGAAACAGCCCCGGCTCATAAAATGAATCGTGCTATCCTTTTTATGCGTAATTTGGCTCTTTAGTATTTTGTATAACAAAAGGCAGACAATTCTTGATGACATATCCCTTAACCCCTGGCACATGTCATGAGCAACTGCCTGCCTATTACTGATGAACATTTTTCTATTAAATGTCACTATTTGCCCTTATATTATCTATTCCCTCTTCATCCAGACTCTTAGTAAACTTAATTTCTATATCTTTCAAAACAAGTCCATTAGATTTTACATAAAGACGGAATACATTAAATCTACTATAGAAAGGAACTTCTTTCTCAATTACTACATCCTTTCCGTCAGTTCCGTTAAATGTAAAATTACAAATCGGAAAACCATTATAAAATAGTGTACATGGCAACTGTGCAAGCTTAGACAAATTTGAACTTCCCCGAAGACTTACTTTGTAGAAACCAAATTTGGAAGCGTCAAGTGCAATAACATAATTTGTATCCTGTACACTTTCTTTTTCCGTCAAATCAATAATAAGATCCTCATCTATTTTTGAATACTCAACATCGCTCATGTCAAAATCATCAGCCTGTTTTGGGCGATTAATAATTTTAATATTTACCGGTTCACCAACCAAACGTAAAAATGCGTTTGTATTCATGGCAAAATCACAAACATTTTTTGCAATTCTCTGCAATTCAGCTCTCTTAATACGTCCATCATTCAAAGCTTCTATTATGTTGTCATTTCCAGCATTTCTTGATCCATCAGGGCAACACATATACATATCATTCTGTGCCTGAATCATACTTGCAAGATCAGTCTCGCTAGGTTTTTCCCCACGACGATTCATACTTGCCCACCAATCAGTCATAACTACTCCGGTATAACCCCATTCATTCCTTAATATGGTGGTGTTAAGATCATAATTTCCGGCTGTAAATAATCCGTTCACGGAACCGTATGTTGTCATTACTGAATCCGCATATCCAGACTTAACTGCAATTTCAAACCCTTTCAGATAAATTTCACGTAAGGCTCTCTGTGAAATCACGGAATCTGTAAGTCTACGATTATATTCCTGGTTATTTCCACAGAAATGTTTTATTGTTCCCGAAACACCGCTGAACTTTAATCCTTTAAGCTGCGCAGAAGCAATCATTCCTGTCACATACGGATCTTCTGAAAAATATTCAAAATTACGTCCATTTAAAGGATGTCTATGAATGTTCATGCCTGGTCCAAGCAGCACCTCAACCTTATTTGCCGTCATCTCAAGTCCTAAAAGTGCATACAATTCCGTATTCAATTTCCTGTTAAATGAACATCCACACAGAGTTCCATTTGGCAAGGAGAAGGCCTTCATACCGGAGTCAAATCTCATGCCAGACGGACCATCATCACAACATACCGATGGTATCTTATGATCAATAAGTTTTTGTGAAACTCCTGCAAATGCAGACGCGGTTCCAGCGGTCACAAGGGAACTACCCATTCCCTCTCCACGAGCAAAACAGGCCAAATCTTCATCATCAAACTGTGCAATAAATTCACTCATTGTTGCCTTCTGATTTTTTACATCCAAAAGACTTATTCCAAGATCCTGAGTCTGTGGAATTTCTTCAGGAATTTCCTGCTCCCTTCTTTTATACATATCAACTGTAAAAAGTGGCACCGGCTCATAAGAAACACTTAAATTTTCATTTTCATCCACAACTGGGTGCATACGTTCAAATGCTTCATACGGTGCCATAACCTCACGTAAATGCTGCACCTCTAACGTATCATTTAATCCGAAGTTCAAACATTCCTGAGTGTTACGAATGCTATTTCCAATATAAACAGCATATTTACCTGCTTCCAACACATAACTATTCAGATATCCTGTCGCTCCTGAATCATCATACGAAGCAATTCGCGATACAGGAATTGAGAATTCAATCATATCCTTTTCTGTTGGAAGCAACGCCTTGGTCTTGTCAAACTCTACCAAAACTTTGGTTGGTTTTCCCAAGCTTCCCTGAGGTGCCTCCACATATACCTGCACTACCTCTTTACCGGTACAATTTCCAACATTGGTTACAGTTGCACTAATATTTATGTTCCCATTTTCAGAGTCATAGACTGCATTTTCTACAGCAATTTCAAATTCTGTGTAAGAAAGTCCATAACCAAACGGATATCTTACCCTATCCTTCGCAAAAGTTTCAAAATACCTATACCCTACATAAATATCTTCTTTATAAAAATTCCTTTCCCCATTGCCAAAATTATCATATGCTGGATAATCTTTAATATCATATGCTATAGTGTCCGTCATCTTGCCAGATGGGCTGACATCCCCAGTAAGAACATCTACAACACCATAACCTCCAATCATCCCCCCCTGCCATACATACATACAAGCATTAGGTGATATAATATCCATAAACGACATATCAATAATTCCACCAACATTAAGAAGGACTATCATTTTTTTAAAATGCTTTCTTACTAATTTCATCATCTCATATTCTGTTTTTGTCAAAGAATATGCGCCCTCTTCAAGTGTAATATCCTTCTCCTCACCAGCAGTACGTCCAATAATTACTATTGCTGCCTCTGATTTATCAGCCGCTTCATGTACTAACTCCTCTGTCACCGGCATTTCCGCCTGTGACCATGGTTCCTGGCCCCATCCAAGTCCAAGATCAACCGGATGTTCCTTACCCCATTGTACATACACATCAGCCAAATCTTTATTAATCTTAATATCTTCTCTCTCCAAAAGGGCGTCCATAATTCCAACCACCCTTGAAACATTTACCATGCCACCAGAACCAGTTCCACTTTTGTAATAGTAATTCTGCATACGTCCAAATACTGAAACTGTTTCATCTTTCTTCAACGGAAGA
>OKUV01000499.1_pt1 | contig 16114 bp, 14 predicted proteins | sample 1606661 | NCBI WGS metagenome assembly OKUV01 (sample SAMEA3882521, study PRJEB24775) | human gut metagenome | biome: human-associated habitat; feature: intestine environment; material: feces | place: Netherlands | collected 2009/2010
AGTATTATCTGCGCTTTTGGCTTAGCAGCTGCCGCACCTCGCTCGCCGTATCGGCGCTTAGAATTATGCGGTATTGCCCTAAAGCACCAAGGAGGGAAACCAGAATGAGCCTTGTACCTTATGTTGTCGAACAGACTGCGCGCGGTGAGCGCAGCTATGACATCTTCTCCCGCCTGCTCAATGACCGCATCATTGTGCTGAGCGAGGACGTCAACTCCGCCTCCGCCAGCGTCATCGTAGCACAGCTGCTGTACCTCGAGGGCCAGGACCCGGAGAAGGACATCTACTTCTATATCAACAGCCCCGGCGGCTCGATCTCTGACGGTATGGCCATCCATGACACGATGAACTACATCAAGTGCGATGTCTCCACCATCTGCGTCGGCATGGCGGCCTCGATGGGCTCTTTCCTGCTGGCCAGCGGCACCAAGGGCAAGCGCTTTGCCCTGCCGAACTCCGAGATCCTGATCCACCAGCCGCTTATCGGCGGGCAGGGTATCTCCGGCCAGGCTACCGACATCAAGATCCACGCCGACCACATCGTGCGCATCCGCGAGAAGATGAACACGCTGCTCAGCCAGTACACCGGCCAGCCGCTGGACGTCATCACCCGCGACACCGAGCGCGACAACTATATGACCGCACAGCAGGCGAAGGAGTACGGCCTGATCGACGACATCCTCTATAAACACTGATTCGGGGGAACAACATGGCAAATCAAACGTCCGGCAAGGACGGAAAAGGACGCGAGCTCGTCTGCAGCTTCTGCGGGCGGACGCAAAATGAGGTAGAGCAGCTGATCATTGGCCCTGGCGTCAATATCTGCAAGGACTGCCTGGATATGTGCAACAATGCCCTGTACAAGGACGGCGAGCGCCCGGCCCCGCCGCGCGCCGGTATGCCGCGGAACCGCCGCCGCACAGACGCGCAGCCCGGTGCGGACTATGACTATGACCCGCTCGAGAACATCAATATCCTGACCCCCGCCGAGATCAAGGCGGGGCTGGATCAGTATGTCATCGGGCAGGATGCCGCCAAAAAGGTGCTGGCTGTCTCTGTCTACAACCACTACAAGCGCATTCTCTCCCGCGAGAGCAGCGACGTGGAGCTGCAGAAGTCCAACGTGCTGATGCTTGGCCCGTCCGGCACCGGCAAGACGCTGCTGGCCCAGACGCTGGCCAGGATGCTCAATGTGCCGTTCGCCATCGCGGACGCCACGACGATCACCGAGGCAGGCTACGTCGGCGAGGATGTCGAGAACATCCTGCTCAAGCTCATTCAGGCGGCGGATTTTGACGTCGCCCGCGCCGAGATCGGCATTATCTACGTCGATGAGATCGACAAGATCACCCGTAAGAGCGAGAACCCTTCCATCACCCGTGACGTCGGCGGTGAGGGTGTACAGCAGGCGCTGCTGAAGATTGTGGAGGGCACGGTCAGCAACGTGCCGCCCAACGGCGGACGCAAGCACCCGCAGCAGGAGTTCATCCAGATCAACACGAAGAATATCCTGTTCATCTGCGGCGGTGCGTTCGATGGGCTGGAAAAGCTCATTCAGAAGCGCACCGACAACGCCTCCCTCGGCTTTGGCAGCCAGCTGCGCACAACGCTGGACAAGGATGAGACGCGCCAGAAGCTGCTGAAGAAGGTCGAGCCTGACGACCTCGTCAAGTTCGGTCTCATCCCCGAGCTGATCGGCCGTCTGCCCGTTGTGACGGTGCTTGACCCGCTGGATGAGGAAGCTCTTGTCCGAGTTCTGACCGAGCCGAAGAACAGCATTGTGCGCCAGTACAAGGAGTTGTTCCACCTCGACAATGCCGAGCTCGTCTTTACCGAGGACGCGCTGCACGCCATCGCCAAGAAAACGGTGGAGCGCAAGAGCGGTGCCCGCGGTCTGCGCAGCGTCGTCGAAGAACTGCTGATTCCGATCATGTACGACATCCCGTCGGACGCCACCATCACAAAGGTGACCATCGATGCGGATACGGTGGCAGGGGGCGAGCCACACATCGAGCACGGCATGATGCGCCCGCGCTACAAAAATATGGCGTCCCAGCAATAATTTGCAAACACACCGGTGCAGGAATGCACCGGTGTGTTTTTGTTCACAAAAATTTTATATAGAAAACACTTGATTTTTTGCAGTAAAGTGAGTATTATATATTTAGCACTCAGAGAGATTGAGTGCTAAACTAAAAATCAAAAGAGAAATCTTTTATAGGGAGGAACTTCCACTATGAAAATCAAACCTCTTGCAGACCGCGTTGTCATTAAGCTGGTCGAAGAAGAAGAAACCACCAAGGGCGGTCTGATCCTGTCCGGCTCCGCCAAGGAGAAGCCCCAGGTTGCCGAGGTCATCGCAGTCGGCCCCGGCGGCAATGTGGATGGTAAGGACGTTGAGATGATCGTCAAGGTCGGCGACAAGGTCCTGACCAGCAAGTACTCCGGCACCGAGGTCAAGGTTGACGGCGAGGAATGCACCATCGTCCGCCAGAGCGACATCCTCGCAATCGTCGAGTAAATTTGATTTCACCGATTTCTTTCAGATAAAAGGAGAGATTCATTATGGCTAAACAGATCAAGCAGGGCGAGGACGCCCGCAAGGCGCTTTGCGCAGGTATCGACCAGCTGGCCAACACCGTTAAGGTCACCCTGGGCCCCAAGGGCCGCAATGTTGTGCTGAGCAAGAAGTTCGGCAGCCCGCTCATCACCAATGACGGTGTCACCATCGCCAAGGAGATCGAGCTGAAGGACGAGTTCGAGAACATGGGCGCACAGCTCGTTCGCGAGGTCGCCACCAAGACGAACGACGCCGCCGGTGACGGTACGACCACCGCTACCGTTCTGGCACAGGCCTTCGTCAATGAGGGTATGAAGAACGTCACCGCCGGTGCAAACCCGATGGACATCAAGCGCGGCATGCAGAAGGCCGTCGCCGCTGCTGTCGACGCTGTCAAGCAGCACAGCCAGAAGGTCAACGGCAGCAAGGACATTGCCCGTGTCGGCACTGTCTCTGCAGGCGATGCCGAGATCGGTCAGTTGATCGCTGACGCAATGGAGAAGGTCACCGCTGACGGTGTTATCACCATCGAGGAGAACAAGACCACTGCCGAGACCTACACCGAGGTCGTCGAGGGCATGCAGTTTGACCGCGGCTATGTGACCCCCTACATGGTCACCGATACCGAGAAGATGGAGACCGTCTACGACGACTGCTCTGTCCTGATCACCGACAAGAAGATCAGCGTATTCCAGGATGTGGTTCCTCTGCTCGAGCAGGTCATCCAGTCCGGCCGCAAGCTGCTGATCATTGCAGAGGATGTCGAGGGCGACGCTCTGTCCAACCTCATCATCAACCGTCTGCGCGGCGGCCTGAACGTTGTCGCTGTCAAGGCACCCGGCTTTGGTGATCGCCGCAAGGAGATGCTGCAGGATATCGCCACCCTGACCGGCGGTACGGTTATCAGCAGCGACCTGGGCTATGAGCTGAAGGACGCCACCATGCAGCTGCTCGGCAAGGCCCGCCAGGTCAAGGTCACCAAGGAGAACACCACCATCGTCGGCGGTGCCGGTGACAAGCAGGCTATCGCAGACCGTGTTGCCCAGATCCGCAGCCAGATCGCTGTTGCGACCTCTGACTTTGACCGCGAGAAGCTGCAGGAGCGCCTGGCCAAGATGGCTGGCGGCGTTGCCGTCATCAAGGTCGGTGCCGCTACCGAGGTCGAGATGAAGGACAAGAAGCTGCGCATCGAGGATGCCCTGAACGCGACCAAGGCCGCTGTTGAGGAAGGCATCGTCGCTGGCGGCGGCACGGCCACCATCAACGCCATTCCCGCTGTCGACAAGTTGGTCGGCGAGCTGGAGGGCGACGAGCGCACCGGTGCGAAGATCGTCCGCAAAGCGCTGGAGGCTCCTCTGCGCCAGATCGCTGCCAACGCTGGCCTCGAGGGCAGCGTCGTTATCGACAACATCCTGAAGGCCAACAAGCCCAACTACGGCTTTGATGCCCAGAAGGAGGAGTACGTCGAGGATATGATCGAGGCCGGTATCGTCGACCCGACCAAGGTCACTCGTTCCGCTCTGGAGAACGCCGCCAGCGTCGCCGCGATGGTCCTGACCACCGAGAGCCTTGTCGCTGACCTGCCGGAACCCCCGGCTCCGGCTGCTCCGGCCCCTGACATGGGCGGCATGTACTAAGAGACGCCGCAAAGCCTTGAAATTGCTTGATTTTTTGGATGCGCAAAAGCGAATTTACGCCAAACTTACGCCAAAAATTCAAGCGCATTATAGGTAACAGAAATCGGCACCTGCCTCAAAAACAGGTGCCGATTTTTATGTTATCCGGCAGCATGGTGATTGCAAAAAGTAGGATCGACGAGACGAAAATCATTCAAAAAGCATTTGAAATTTCCATCCAAATCCGCTATAATAAATGTACAGCGTGTGGCGTTTCTGCGTAAATCCAGTTGCAGAGCAGCCACGCGCCTTTTTTTTGCGGAATCGGGTGAGAAATGGCAAGATGAGCGAAAACTTCATAGGCAAATCGTGTAGCAGAAATGCGTAAGTCCGGATGTTCTGGGACTTACGCATTTTTTATTTTTTGAAAGAAAGGTGATTTTTTTGGAAACCGGAAATCAGTTCTTGGGGACGGAGCGTGTGAGCAAGCTCATGCGGCAGTACGCCATCCCCTGCATTATCTCGCTGCTGGTGGGCGCACTTTACAACATCGTTGACCAAATTTTTATCGCCAACGCCAGCTACCTCGGCTCCTACGGCAACGCCGCCAATACGGTGGTGTTCCCGCTGACGGTGGTGGCGCTGGCTATCGCCGTCATGTTGGGCGACGGCTGCTGCACCTTCGTCAGCATGGCGCTGGGCAGAAACGAGGTGGATAAGGCCAAGCAAAGCGTGGGCAACGCGGTGGTGTTATCTGTCGTCAGCAGTCTTGTTCTGACGGCGGTATACCTCATTTTCGCAAACACCATCATCGCCATGTTCGGCGGCACGGTGAATGAGGAGACCTTCCGCCACTCGCAGGAATACTTCTTCTATATCACGCTGGGCATCCCATTCTATATGTTCGGGCAGGCCATGAACCCCATCATCCGTGCCGACGGCAACCCCAAGTTCGCCATGATCTCCACATTGGCAGGCGCTGTTATCAACATTATCCTCGACCCCATTTTCATCTTTGTCTTCAAATGGGGGATGATGGGTGCGGCAGTGGCCACGGTCATCGGTCAGGTGGCAACGGCGTTTTTTGCTGTGTGGTATCTTCTGCACATGAAGATCATCAAGCCTGCGTCCGGTGATTATGCACTGCGGGGAACTGTCTGCGGACGAATGCTGACGCTGGGTATCACCAGTTTTCTTTCGCAGATCAGTCTGGTGGCGGCCATGGCGGCCATCAACAATATGCTCCGCAAATACGGCGCTCTGGACGCTGTGTTCGGACAGGAGCAATACGCGCAGATCCCCATGGCTGTGGTCGGCATTGTGATGAAGTTCTTCCAGATCGTCATTTCCATCGTGGTCGGCATGGCGGCAGGCTGCATCCCCATCGTGGGCTATAACATGGGTGCGGAGAAGAAACTGCGTGTTCGGGAGTTGTTCACCAAGCTGCTGATTGCCGAAGCACTGGTGGGTGCGGTGGCGCTGGTGATGGCAGAGGGCTTCCCTCGGCAGCTCATCGCCGTTTTCGGTGCAGCCAATGAGAGCAGCTACTATACGGACTTTGCTATTAAGGCGTTCCGCACCTATCTCTGCATGATGGTGCTGGCCTGCGTCAACAAGGCGTGCTTTATCTTCTTGCAGGCAGTCGGCAAGGCGCTGACATCCACGCTGCTGTCCATGTTCCGTGAGGTGGTGTTCGGTGTGGGCTTTGCCCTGTTGTTGCCTGTGTTCTTTGGTTTGGACGGCGTACTGTATTCCATGCCGGTGTCGGATATTCTGACCTTTATCATCTCGGCAATCATCATCGTGAAAACCTATCGGGAATTGAATGTGGAAGGAGTGCAGAAAGTATGAAAAACAGAGTCATTACCATCAGCCGCGAATTTGGCAGCGGCGGACGCACCATCGGCAAAAAGGTGGCGGAAAAGCTGGGTATTCCGTGCTATGACGCAGAAATCATTCAGGAAATGGAAAAGGAAACAGGTTTTACGCTGGACTATGTAAAAGAAGCAGGAGAGTACGCACCGGGGAGCTTCCTATCGGCAGCTTTTTCCAACCGAATGTTCGGCCCCACCAACGAGGATATTCTGTGGGAGCATCAGTACAAGGTCATCACGGAGCTGGCGGAAAAGGCTCCCTGCGTCATTGTTGGCCGCTGTGCCGACTATATTCTGCGGGACAAGGCAGACTGCCTGAAAGTCTTTATCCACGCGGATATGAAGTTCCGTGCAGAGCGCATCGTCAAGGTGTACGGCGAACGGGAGCAGTCCCCGGAGGAGCGCCTGCGGGATAAGGATAAACGCCGGGCCGCCTATCACCGCTTATACACCAACATGAAGTGGGGACACGCTCAAAATTATCACCTGACGCTAGACAGCGGCGTCATCGGTATCGACAAGTGCGTGGACATCATCGCGGAGCTGTATTGAAACTTTCCAGGAAAAACGTTTGAAATTCGTTTTAAAAATCGTTAAAATATAAGGCAACACCGCATAATTTCCGCTGGAGCGGTGCTTGAGCCGCTAGGCGGGAATTGTGCGGTGTTGCCTTAAGGTCGAAGTCTCCGAAAAATAGAGGCTTCGGCCTTTTTGTATAAACCGGCAAAGTGTGCTATAATAGACAGAAATAACGCAGCGGGGGAGCCGCCATGAAAAAATACGCAAAATATCCGGCACTGGCCGTTACGCTGGCAATTATGGCAGTGATCTTTGTCTTGTCCTCGCAGCCGGCGGAGCTGTCCACCAAGGTCAGCCGCGCCGTTACCGAGACCGTGCAGGCCAGCAGGATAAAAGCCATCACGCCGCTGTGGTTCAGCACCACAAACCTGAACGCCAACGTCCGCAAGTGGGCGCACATCTATATCTACTGTGCCCTCGGCGTCAGCATGGCCGTGACCGTGCAGCTGTGGCTGCACCGCGTTACGCTGCGGCAAAAGGCACTGCTGGCATCGGCGCTGTGTATGCTGTACGCGGCCGGTGATGAGCTCCACCAGTATTTTGTGCCGGGCCGTGCCGCGCAGTTGAGCGACGTTGCGATTGATGCCATGGGCTTTCTGCCCTGCGTGGCGGCGGTGTATCTGGTGCTTTGGGCTGTCAGGGGGCTGCGCAATTAACAGGACTCAACCCAAAATTATATGGGTAATAGAGGTATTTTAGGTTGACCCGCCGCCCATACTCCCACCGGGGGGATGTGCCTTGTCTCTGCGTCGGTTGTATGGGCTTTGCGCTGTGCTGGTGCTGCTGGCGGGCGTCGTGCTCTGCCGCACCTACTGGGTGGGGCAGCAGACGGCCTATGCCGCCAGTGCGGGCGGGCAGAGTGTTCAGACGCTGGCCCTGCCGCGCGCCCGGGGCGATTTCTATGACCGCACGGGCCGCAGGCTGACCGGCCTTTCCCCGCAGTATTACGCACTCTGCCTGCCCGGAGACGCCGGGTACACGGCGCTGTTTCCGTATGTCCCGTATGCGGAGCAGAGCCTTTTGTATGAGCGCCGCAACCTTGCAAGTCCCTTTTTGATACAGGTGGACCGCGACCTGACCGCGCAGGGCATCACGACCTGCACCGTGCCGCAGCATTTCGGCGGCAGCACCGCCGCGCACCTGCTGGGCTATCTGGACAGCGAGGGCCGCGGCGTGTCCGGCCTGGAAAAAGCCTACGACGATCTGTTGACCGCCTCCGGAGACGCGCGCACTGTGACCTGCTTTATGACCGCGCAGGGACGCCTGCTGACTGACACAAGCCCGCTTGTGGCGGTGGAAACACCCGGCACGGGGCAGGGCGTACGGCTGACGCTGGACGCCGACCTGCAGCGCGCCTGTGAGGGGCTGGCTACGCTGTATCTGCCGCGCGGCTGCATCGTCGTGATGGACACGGCCACCGGCGAGGTGCTTGCCTCGGTCAGTATGCCGTCGTTTGACCCGCAGAATGTCGCCGCCAGCATTGCCGCCAACGATACCTCGCTGCTCAACCGGCCTCTCCGCGCATTCAGTGCCGGGTCGGTGTTCAAGGTCGTGCTGGCTGCAGCCGCCTACGAGAGCGGCCTTGACTGGTACACCCACGACTGCACAGGTGAGGTTGAGGTTGCCGGGCAGACCTACCGCTGTGCACTGGGCCGCGCCCACGGCGTGGTCAACCTGCGCGGCGCGCTGGAACAAAGCTGCAACACCTATTTCATCGAGCTGGGCCGCCTGCTGGGGGCACAGCGCATCCGCAAAATGGCAGAGACACTCGGCTTCGGCACGGCCACGCAGCTTGCGCCCGGCCTGCAAGGCGCATCGGGCACACTGCCCGATGCCGCCGCGCTTGAAAACCCAGGCGAGCTGGCGACGTTCAGCTTTGGTCAGGGGGCGCTGACCGTGACGCCGCTGCAAATTACAGCCATGATGAACACCGTCGCAAACGGCGGCGTGTACAGGACACCGGCCTTTGTACAGGGAATTGTTGACGCCGACGGCACGCTGACCGGGCAGAGCCGGGCGGCTGACACCCGCACGGTCTTTGATGCGGCCACGGCACGGGTGCTGCGCAGTATGCTGGCCTCCGTCGTGTCGGAGGGTATCGGCAGCGAGGCACAGTCCAAAACCGGCACGGCAGGCGGCAAGACCGGCACAGCGCAGACCGGCCAGTACGACGAGAACGGCGAGGAGCTGCTCAACTACTGGTTCAGCGGCTTTTACCCGGCGGACGACCCGCGGTATACCATTACCGTTTTGCAGGACGGCATTTTAAAGCCCGAAACCTCCAGTGCCGCGATATTTGCAAAGGTTACCGAAATTCTGGCTGTGTGGGAGAACTCCTAAGCCTTCCCCCTCGGGGGAAGGTGGCCTCGCAGGGCCGGATGAGGGCAGACCTTGCCGCCGCAGCACTTTACCGGGCAGCAACGGCATATCCGCCCCTCATCAGTCAGTGGTCGGGGCCACTGACGGCTTCCCCCGAGGGGGAAGCCAATCTCTCCGTCAACCAATTTCCTCCAAGGTATTGCACTTTTGCGGTAAAAAAGCTACAATAATTAGTATCTGTAGACCGCAAGTAACCGATGCTGAAAGGGACAAACCGATGCAGCATATTTTTATCATAAACCCAACGGCGGGCAAGGTGGACGCCAGCGTGGCGCTCATCCCGCAGATCCACGCCGCTGCCAGCCGCGCAGGGCTTCATCCTACCATTGAGGTGACCCGCCGCGCCGGGCAGGCCCGCGACCTGGCCGCCAAATACGCCGCCGGCGGGGAAGAAGTATATCTCTATGCCTGCGGCGGCGACGGCACGCTGAACGAAATATTGCAGGGTACCGTCGGCCACCCGAACGCCGCCATCGGCTGCGTGCCCTGCGGCAGCGGCAATGACTATGTGCGTAACTTCGGCACGCAGGCGCAGTTCCTGGACCTTGACGCACAGCTGGCCGCACAGCCGTTCGCAGCGGACGTCATCCGCACGCCCCAGGGCTGCGGCATCGACATCTATGCCGCGGGCATCGACGCTCAGGTCGCCAACGGCATCCCCAAATGGCGGCGCGTGCCCTTCTGCGGCGGCACAACGGCCTACACGCTGTCGATTCTCGAGGCCGTGTGCAGCACCTTCAGGCACCGTCTGCGCATCACCGCCGATGACCGCCAATTGGAGGACACTTTCATGATGCTGGCGGTCTGCAACGGCCAGCAGTACGGCGGCGGCTACTGCGCCGCGCCCCACGCCAGCATGACCGACGGTCTGCTGGATGTGGTGCTGCTGCGGCCCGTGCCGCGTTTAAAGCTGCCGGGGCTGCTGGGCAGCTACAAAAAAGGGGAGCACCTTTCGGAGGGTGACACCGTCACCGAAAAATTTGCCCCGTACATGACGTTTTTCCGTACAGGCAGCATTGACATAGAGGTGCTGGACGGCAACCCGCTCATCACAACGCTGGACGGCGAGTGCTCGCCCCAGCTGCGGATGCACGCGGAGATCGCGCACAGTGCGGCGCGCATCCTGCTGCCGCCGGAGCTTGCCGCAAACGCAAACAAGACGCCTGTTCTGCAGGCTATGGGAGAGTAAGAATGTCTGAAAAAGTAAAGATCAAGATCGCCCGCAATGTGGTGCATCTGCCGGCCATCGCCCTGCGCGGGCTGGTGGTTTTCCCCAACAATGTGGTCCATTTTGAGGTGGGCCGCACCAAGTCCATTGCCGCCATCGAGGCCGCCATGCACGCCAACAGCAGCGTCTTTCTCGTCGCCCAGCGCGAGATGGATGAGGAAGAACCGGCCCTTCACGACCTATATGCCTACGGTGTCATTGCCGAAATCAAGCAGGTGCTGCGCGTCTCCGACGACCTCGTGAAGGTCCTCGTCGAGGGCAAGACCCGTGCCCGTCTGCTGGAGCTGGACGCCGGCGAAAAGTATCTGCAGGCCACGGTGCGCCCCGTGGCGGTGCGCGGCATCCCTGCCGACAAGCGCAACCAGGTCGAGGCTCTCGTCCGCAGCCTGAAGGACTGCTTTGAGGAGTACCTGTCCTACAGCCCGCAAATTTCCAAGGATGTCGTCTATAACATCGTTTCCTCCGATTCGCCGCTGTATTTGAGCGAGTACATGCCCGCCAACCTCTTGTTCAAGTATGAGGACAAGCAGGTTATCCTGAACGAATCGACCCTGCTGGGCCGCCTCGAAAAGCTGCTGACCCTGCTGCGGCAGGAATGCCAGATCATGGACATCGAGCGCGACCTGGACGACAAGGTCAACGCCCGCATGGACAAGGGCCAGCGCGAATACTACCTGCGTGAGCAGATGAATGTCATCAGCGAGGAACTCGGCGACGCCGAGGACACCCGCGCCGAGGCCGATACATACCGCGGGAAAGTCAAGGCACTGAACCTTGATGAAGAATCCACCGAAAAGCTGCTGAAAGAGTGTGACCGTCTGGCCCGTATGCAGGGCAGCAGCGCCGAGAGCGGCGTTATCCGCAGCTATCTGGATGCCTGCCTGGCCCTGCCGTGGCACACCGCCACCGAGGACGACCTTGACCAGGCCCACGCCCGCAAGGTGCTGGACCGTGAGCACTACGGCCTGCAGAAGGTCAAGGAACGCATTCTCGAGCTGCTGGCTGTGCGCAAGCTGAACCAGGACGTCAAGGGGCAGATCATCTGCCTTGTCGGCCCTCCGGGCGTCGGCAAAACGAGCATTGCGCACTCCATTGCCGAGTGCATGGACCGCAAATTTGCCCGCATGAGCCTGGGCGGCGTCCACGATGAAGCCGAGATCCGCGGCCACCGCCGCACCTACATCGGTGCGATGCCGGGCCGCATCATCAGCGCCATCACGACGGCCAAGTCCACGAACCCGGTCATCCTGCTCGACGAGATCGACAAGCTGGCGGGTGACTACAAGGGAGACCCGTCCAGCGCACTGCTCGAGGTGCTGGACCCCGAGCAGAACCGCACCTTTAAGGATAACTACCTCGATATTCCGTTTGATTTGAGCGAGGTGCTCTTTATCACGACGGCGAACGATGCCTCCACGATCCCTGGCCCGCTCTATGACCGCATGGATGTCATCGAGCTGCCCAGCTACACCCGCACCGAAAAATTCAACATCGCCAAGCGCCATCTGCTGCCCAAGCAGCTGAAAAACAACGGCCTGGAGGGGCGCGTGACCCTGACGGGCAGCGCACTGTATGCCATCATCGACGGCTACACCCGCGAGGCCGGCGTGCGCAATCTGGAACGCACCATCACGTCGGTGCTGCGCAAATGTGCGCAGAAGATCGCGGCAGGGGAGGCCGAGAAGATCAGCGTTTCCGCAGCGATGGTCAAGGAGCTGCTCGGCCCCGAGAAGGTCAAACCGACGTTTATCTCCCGCAAGGACGCCGTGGGCATTGCCAACGGTCTGGCGTGGACGAGTGTCGGCGGCGAGATGCTGCCTGTTGAGGTCGCCGTCATCCCGAACGGCACCGGCAAAATCGAGATCACCGGCAGCCTCGGTGATGTCATGAAGGAGAGCGCCCAGCTTGCCGTGACCTACGCCAAGGTCCACGCCGAAGAATACGGCATCACGCCCGACAAGTTCAAGAACACCGACCTGCACATCCATGCCCCCGAGGGCGCTGTGCCGAAGGACGGCCCCTCCGCGGGTGTCACACTGACGACGGCGCTGATTTCGGCGCTGTCCGGTATCCCGGTCAACCACGACCTGGCCATGACCGGAGAAATCACGCTGCACGGCAACGTGCTGCCCATCGGCGGTCTGAAGGAAAAGAGTATGGCAGCCTTCCGTGAGGGCATCTCGACGGTGCTCATCCCCAGGGACAACGCCAGCGACCTGTATGAGGTGGACGCCGAGGTCAAGGAGAAGGTGCGCTTCATCCCCGTGGGCACTCTGTCCGAGGTGCTGAAGCACGCCCTTGTGCGCCCGGGCCGCACCCCCGCCCGCGCTGTCCGCGGTGTGCCGCAGGCAACCTCTCTCATCGCCAACGACAAGCCCGCCGAGGGACATAAGGAGCCCGCCGCGGTGATGTAATTCGCCTTGAACGCCGCTCTGCAGGGACGGAGGCCCGCACCCGCCCGCGGGTCGATGACGGACATCGCCCCCCTATACAGCTACACCCGTAGGGGTGGATTCCATATCCGCCCGCACTACGCCGTGCTGCGCATGTGTGGGGGCGGCGTCCTCGACGCCCCGCAATACACAGCACACCCAAAACATAAAGGAACACCCATGAACTACAACAACAGCGAATTCCTCGCGTCCTACGGTCTGTCCCGCCAGCTGCCGGACAGTGACCGCCCTGAAATCGTATTTTCGGGCCGCTCCAACGTCGGCAAGTCGAGCCTTATCAATAAGCTCTGCAACCGCAAGAAGCTGGCCCGCGTCAGCGCCACGCCGGGCAAAACGGCAACCATCAACTTCTACCGCGTTGATACGGCCTACTTTGTCGACCTGCCCGGCTACGGTTACGCCAAGGTCTCCAACGCCGAGCGCGAGCGGTGGGACGATTTGATCAACAGCTATTTTGAGGCGGATCGTGCCGTCTGCCTGCTTGTCCAGCTGCTGGACAGCCGCCACGCGCCCAGCGCTGACGATGTGCAGATGCTTGAGTACCTGCACTACCACCGCATTCCGTTTGTGGCCGCGCTGACCAAGGGCGACAAGCTGAAAAAGAGCGAGATGGCCGCCCGCAAAGAAGAATTTGAAAAGATCTGCGCTCCCTACGGCTGCCAGGGCGTTGTGCTGACCAGCGCCGAGAACGGGCTGGGCATGGACGAGCTGCGCGCGCTGCTTGAGGGCAGCATGACCCCCGAGACAGAGGACTGACCGATGGCCTACAACGAGTTTGCCTATTTCTACGACGAGTTCAACGGCGAGGCTGACTATGACGCGCTTTACGGCTATATTACCGACGAACTGAAGGCCCACGGCATCGCAGACGGCATCCTGGCCGACCTGGGCTGCGGCACCGGCGATCTGACCCTGATGCTGACCCAGGCAGGGTATGATGTCATCGGCATTGACCGCTCCGAGGAGATGCTCAGTGTCCTGCGCGAAAAGGCAGACGAGCTGGGCCTGACGGGCCGCTTGCTGCTGCTGAAGCAGGACCTGCTGGACCTGGACTTGTACGGCACGATCCGCGCCGCGGTGTCTACGTTTGACACCTACAGCCACATTGGCCCGCAGAAAAATTTTGAGAAGGCCATCCGCAAGGCTGCCTACTTTATGGAGCGGGGCGGCGTGTTCATTTTTGACTTGAACACGCCCTATAAGCACCGGCACATTCTGGCAGGGCAGACCTTTGACATCGAGGCCGAGGACGCCGACTGCCACTGGTCGAACCGCTACGACGAGACGGCGCAGCGGGTGGATATTACCATCAACATTGACTACCACGAGACGGGGGAGCACTTCCACGAGGCGTTCAGCGAGTACAGCTACGCGCTGGACACCGTGTGCGCCCTGTTGGAAAAGTACGGCTTCGCCGTGGCCAAAGTCGCCGACGGCGAGAGCTTTGGCCCGGTGCGCGGCGACAGCCCGCGCTGGATCATCACGGCTGTCAAGCAATACACACAAGAGGAAAAAGCGAATGGAACAGAATCATAACATGCTGCGCGGTATCTCCGAAAACGGCGGTATCGTGTTTTACGGTGTTGACTCTACGGAAATCGTCCGCGAGATGGAGCGCCTGCACAAGACCAGCGCCGTCACTACCGCTGCCCTGGGCCGCCTGCTGACGGCAGCCTCGATGATGGGCATTATGCTCAAAAGCACCCAGGACTCGGTGACGCTGCAGATTAAGGGCGGCGGCCCCGCAGGCCGCCTGCTGGCCGTTTCCGACGGCACCGGCAACGTCAAGGGCTACGTCGAGCACCCCGTTGTGGAACTTCCCCCGCGGGCTGACGGCCATCTGAACGTCGGCGCAGCCGTCGGCAAGGACGGTACGCTGGACGTCATCCGTGACTTGGGTATGCGCGAGCCGTACATCGGCCAGGTGCCGCTGACCTCCGGTGAAATTGCCGAGGACATCACGACCTATTTTGCTATCAGTGAGCAGGTGCCCACTGTCTGCGCGCTGGGCGTGCTCGTCGATAAGGATCTGAGCGTCCGCTGCGCGGGCGGCTTTGTCGTGCAGCTGCTGCCCGGCGCAACCGAGGAAGAGATCGAGCACCTCGAGAAGAACATCAAGGCCATGCCCAGCGTGACGACAATGCTCGAGGAGGGCAAGAGCGTCCGCGATATGCTGGAGCTGGCCTTGGCCGGCTTTGCACCCGATATTCTCGACAGTTACCATGTGACCTACAAGTGCGACTGCGGCCTTGAGCGCGTTGAAAAGATGATCCGCTCCCTTGGCAAAAAGGAGGTCGAGCGCATGCGCGACGAGGACCCCATTGCCGAGGTGAACTGCCAGTTTTGCAACAAGAATTATAAGGTGGATCTGAATGAACTGCTCAAAAACTGGCCTTCCACCGCCGAAAATGTGCCGAGCGAAAACGCATAAAAATTTATGCAAAAAAATGTAAAAAACGCTTGACTTTTCCGCTCATATAGTTTATAATAACAAACGTCGCCCGGAGAGAGCGATTGAGCAAAAACTCTCCAACATGCGGCCGTAGCTCATCTGGTAGAGCGCCACCTTGCCAAGGTGGAGGTAGCGAGTTCGAGCCTCGTCGGCCGCTCCATCATGGGGAAGTTTAGCTCAGCTGGGAGAGCATCTGCCTTACAAGCAGAGGGTCAGCGGTTCGAGCCCGTTAACTTCCACCATGTGGCCCGGTAGCTCAGTTGGTTAGAGCACCAGCCTGTCACGCTGGGGGTCGTCGGTTCGAGCCCGATCCGGGTCGCCATTTGCTGCTATAGCTCAGTTGGTAGAGCGCATCCTTGGTAAGGATGAGGTCTCCAGTTCGAATCTGGATAGCAGCTCCACAGCGAAGCCACTTGAATCCTTTGGATTCAGGTGGTTTTTTTGTTTTCCGCAGTTCATCAAAATGCCCAAAACACGGCGCTTCTTTCTCCATTCCGCTCATTGAAATTTTCAACAGTTTGCGATATAATTTGTTTAAGAAAATTGGTTATTTTCATAGCGATTTCAGAGCAAAATGATTTGGAGGTAGATTCCTATGGCACGTTTTACTCTTCCCCGCGATCTGTACCACGGCAAGGGCGCGCTGGAAGCCCTGAAGTCCTTCACCGGCAAAAAGGCCATGATCTGTGTAGGCGGCGGCTCCATGAAGCGGTTCGGTTTCCTGGACCGTGCGGTCAGCTACCTGAAGGAAGCCGGCATGGAAGTCGAGCTGTTTGAAGGCATTGAGCCGGACCCCTCGGTCGAGACCGTCATGCGCGGTGCCGAGGCCATGCTGAAGTTCGAGCCGGACTGGATCATCGCCATGGGCGGCGGTTCCCCCATTGACGCCGCAAAGGCCATGTGGATCAAGTACGAGTACCCCGAGATCACCTTTGAAGAGATGTGCAAGGTGTTCGGCATCCCGCCGCTGCGC